>ENA-UOJE01000555-UOJE01000555.1-human-gut-metagenome-genome-assembly--contig:-C23-NODE-555-length-41687-cov-8.146066_pt1 | contig 41687 bp, 42 predicted proteins | sample MGYA00242341_ERZ723888 | MGnify/ENA metagenome assembly ERZ723888 | reverse complement strand
GGATCGCAGCGGCTAGTTCAGTGCTCGTCCGGCCTGTACAGCTGGAAATGATTTTTTCTAAATGACAAAATCCCCTCGTCCCGGAGCTTCCCCAGCTCATTGGACATGGCGCTGCGGTCTACAGCAAGATAATCGGCCAGCTGCTGCCGGGTGTATACGATATCAAACACGGGGCTTTTTTGCCGCAGCGACTCCGCTGACAGATAAGACAGCAGCTTTTCCCTAGTGGTCCGCTGAGCCATATGGGTCAGTTTCTCGTTAAATCGCAGATTCTTCCCGGCCATATCGAACAACAGATTGCGCATCACCCGGTTATGAAAATCGCATGCGGAATTGCAAAGCGTCATCAGCCGCTGCACATCTAAAAACAGCACTATGGCGGCTGTCTCAGTAAAAACATCAACATTCAGCATCGCACCGGGAGTGCAGGCAAAGGATTCGGCAAATAACTGCCCTGGGACCACTTTCGTCACAAGAGTTCGATTGCCCCAGAAATCCTCCTGTTGAATAGAAAGAACGCCTTCCAGCAGTAATCCGATATATTTGGCTTGGTCGCCAACATGAAAAACCCATGCCGATTTTGGGAAATTCACTGTTTTTGCCGCCAGGCATTCCAGCAGTCTTTCTAGATTTCCGTCCTCAATTCCATCAAACAGCGTTGCTCGGCGGATGATATTCCAATATGAATGCATAATCCCCTCCGTTTGTTGTAAATACAACAGACTTATTATGCTCAATATAGTACATTAAAGTCACAACGTCAAGCAAACGGAGGGAATTTTATGATTAGAAAAATTATCCATATTGATGAAGATCTGTGCAACGGCTGCGGCGCCTGCGCTGCGGCTTGTCATGAAGGCGCTATCGGCATGGTAGAAGGCAAAGCCAAACTGCTGCGGGATGATTACTGTGACGGTTTAGGGGATTGCCTGCCCGCCTGCCCCACCGGTGCCATCTCATTTGTAGAACGCGAGGCGGCGGCTTATGATGAAAAGGCTGTTCAAGCCAATAAACAAACGGCTCCACTGCCCTGCGGCTGTCCGGGTACCCAGTCGCGTTCCATATCCAGAAAATCTGCGGAGCTCGAAGCGCATACCGCCGGTATAGCTGACGCACCCAGCCGTTTGGAACAGTGGCCGGTGCAGATCAAACTGGTTCCCGTGCGGGCGCCTTATTTTGACAACGCCCATCTGCTGATCGCCGCCGACTGCACTGCCTACGCTTATGGAAATTTCCACGAAAAATTTATCCGCAATCATGTCACCCTGATCGGCTGCCCCAAACTGGATGAAGGGGATTATACCGAAAAGCTGACTGAAATTATCCGCAGCAACGAGATCAAAAGCCTGACCATTGTGCGCATGGAAGTGCCTTGCTGCGGCGGTCTTGAAAATGCCGCCAAAAGAGCGCTGCAGGCCAGCGGAAAGTTTATTCCCTGGCAGGTAGTCACCATTTCCACTGACGGCGGAATCATAGAGTAATCCGTCGGTTTCCAGAAAAGCACAAGCCAGGCGCTTTCAATCTGAAAGCGCCCGGCTTGTGTTGTTTCATTATTTTATGTTTCTCTCATTCTATGTAGCTTTCCTTTTTGATTCCGAACAGGCGGCGCAGAATTCCACCAAACAGTTTGGGACTTTTGACAATGACGATTTTCATACCGGCAGCCTCCTTCATTTCTTGAGCATTGAGCAGCCCATAACCACCAGAGCCGCCGCCGCCAATACCAGCATCAGCCTGGGCGGACATACCATGGCAATCAGTATCCCAGCGCCGAAAGCTGCTGCGAAGCCGCACCATGCACAGCTTCCGCTTTTCCGTCTCGCAGACATTTTCCCACCGTCCCTCCGCCGTTATTGGAACGCGGCAGCTCCCGCGTCTCAATATAGCATATTCCGCGAAGGGAAAAGTGGTGTCAATCTTTTGAGAGAAAAACCATTAAAACGCCTTTGTCAAAAGTGATTTCCGCTGGCTCCGATCCCCTATCCAGAAATTCATTGCTTACGCCCAAAGGATAATCCGGCGACAAGCGTGCCTTTTCCAGGGGATATCGGACATTTTTCACCGTGATCCCTTCCACATCTCCGCCGTAAGGAAAAAGTGAGAGTTTCCATCCGGGCTGTTTGGATATTTGATAACTCCCAGGATGAAACAACCGTAGAGTATTTTGCTCATCCGCCAGCACGGCCGCTGCGCCGTGCCGCAGCAGATACAACAGCACGGCGAAATTGGCGACAGTATGATCCAAGCGACCGCCAGTGCAGCCCAGCAGCAAAAACTCCCGATATCCCCTGTCCAAAGCCAGCATAGCGGCGGCCAGTGTATCCGTCCAGTCCTTTTCGGCCGGCAGGCGAACCATTTCCAGTTCACCTGCGTTCTCCGGCGGAATGCTGGAATCAAAATCGGCTACCAGCAGATTCGGCTGTATTCCCAAATCTCTCGCCAAACGTTCACCGCCGTCCGCCGCTATAATCCAGTCGTCTTCCCGCAGTAGAGGACGCAACAAACTGCAATCTTCTACCGGTCCAGCGGATAAAATCACACAGCGGTTCATTTATACTCCCATTCCTTCCGCTCCCTGGCCTCTCTGTACATAGCTGCATAATTTTCTTGTCTCGAAGGTGCGATCTCGCCCTTCTTTACTGCTTCCAAAATCGCGCATCCTTCTTCTTTTTCATGAGTACAGGAAGCATATTTGCATTTGCCGGACAGCCGGCCAAACTCCCGGAAACAGTCAGCCAGGTATTCCTTGGGAATCCGTTCCGCCTTTTCCATATCCAACGAGGAAAAGCCCGGGGTATCCACAATGTAGCCGCCCCCTGCCAGCGGATAAAGGCAGGCCGCCCGGGTCGTATGGCGTCCCCGCCCCAGCTTGCGGCTGACCTCCCCGGTTTCCAATCCAAGCTTTGGATCGATCCGATTAAGCAGGCTGGATTTGCCCACCCCCGAGTTTCCCGTCAGTACGCTGAGTTTCCCGGCTATGCATTTGTGCAGTTCCGGAATCCCCTCGCCTGAACCCGCGGAAAGGACAATTACCTGCAGTCCAGCCCGTCGGTAGATATCTTCCAGTTGATCTCCTGGTTTAAGATCGCATTTGTTCACCACTATCACCGGCTCTATGTTCTTGTACTCGGCAATAGCGATCATCTTATCCAATACCAGAAGATTCGGCGCAGGATCAGCCACCGAGGCTACCACCAATAGTATATCTACGTTTGCCACCGGCGGCCGTACCAGAAAATTGCGGCGCGGTTCCACTGCGTCTAGAGAGCCTGTCCCGTCTTCCTGTGGTGTGATTCGCACACGATCTCCTGCCAGTGGGGTCATCTCCTGTTTTCGGAAAATTCCTCTGGCCCGGCATTCATATACCGCATCGGCGGCTTCTACATAATAGAAGCCGCCGATGCATTTTAATAGAATTCCCTGTAATGATTCAGTCATTTTTTCCGGCCTTTCGAGAACGTGAGGAGACATCTTCTCCCTCATCCGGGTTGGAAACAGGATCCGTTGGTTCAGGCTGGGAACTGACATCCGTTGTAGTTCCCGGCGTGTCAGGCTCGTCAAAGGGATGATATTCCATCTGCTTGGAGGTACCATCCTTTCCATTGACATCAAATACATAGTAGTCCTGGAAATTATTGGACCCCGTCATAGCAATTTTGATTCGTACGCGATAATTGTCCTTTTGCAGACCGTTCAGTTCCAGCACCACCTCGCCGGTGTCCGCGGGAATAATACCGGAATGCTTGGAAGACAAGGTTTCATCTACCCGACCGTCCACTGAAATCTGCAGGTCCACAGAATCGGTGATCTTTCGAGGCAGCGGCACCGTCAGCTTCACGTCCTTATAGCCGGAACTGACAAAAATTTTCACTTCTTCACCCGGCTTCAACTGGGTATCCGCAGCCGGTTCCTGCTTAAATACCAAGCCTGCGGCGTAAGACGGATGATTTACAATCTCGATTACAGGCGTCAAGCCCTTGATCCGCAGCTGATTTTCCGCCTCCGTCTGGGTGGTATCCACCACGTTGGGCACCGCTACAGGCTCAGCCTCTTCTTTACCAATGCTGACAAACATCTGGATCACACTGCCTGCCTTATACTCCTGATTACCGGCAGGATCGGTGCGGATGACAAAATCCACATCCACCGTATCGCTAGGCTGACTGACAGGAATCACCGTAAACCCGGCGTTTTCCAGCCTGGCGCGGGCGGTGTCCTTGTGCTCTCCCGCCACATCCGGCACTGTGGTGGTCTGCGGCCCTCTACTAATGGTTAATCGTATCTCAGACCCTACTTTTACCTTTGTATTGGCCTTAGGATCCGAAGAGATGACTCCCCCTTCAGGGATGGTGTCATGAAAAGCATTATTTTCAACAATAAACTTAAAATTCTTCGACCATTCCGCGTTGGTCTGAATCTCATTGGCATAATTCTTCCCCACCAAATTGGGAACGAGGATCTCATCCACATTGTCCCCGGGGTTGAGAATTTTGCCGAAAACGATGATTCCCACAAAGATCAGCGCCACCAGCACGAAAGCGCCGGCTACAGCCGCCAGAATCGGCAGCACGGGCGGTCCTTTGCGCTCCTCTTCGTCATCTTCTTCAACCTCCACAACAGGTTCCTGAGGTTGCGGATTCGCAGCAGGGGATTCTCCTTTCATCCGGGTAATAGCCTCCACAAAACGGGTAGGCGTTTCATCCTTGAAATAAGTATACTCAAAATGAATGCTGGGGTTGCGCTTGAATTCATCGATATCATACAGCATTTCCGCTGCCGACTGATATCTCTTGGCCGGATCCTTCTGCATAGCTTTTATGGTAATATCTTCCAGCCCTTCCGGAATCTGTGGATTGATCTCCCGGGGCAGCTTGGGCTCCGACTGCAGCTGCATAATCGCCACCGAGACGGCGTTGTCCGCCTCAAAAGGCAGGCGGCCGGTGAGCATTTCATAGAGCATCACGCCTACGGAATAGATGTCCGCTTTTTCATCGGTAATCTCACCCCGGGCCTGTTCGGGACTGATATAATGAACTGAACCGATAGCCTTATCCGTGGCCCCAGTAGCGCGGATATCCGTCCTAGAAAACCGGGCGATGCCAAAATCCGTCACCTTGATAGTGCCGTCGGACAGCAGCATGATATTCTGTGGCTTGATATCCCGATGGACGATGCCCTTGTCATGGGCATGCTGCAGCGCCCGCAGAATCTGCACCGTAAAGTGGACGGCTTCCTTCCACTTGATATCCTTCTGCTGATCGATGTATTCCTTCAGCGTGATACCGTCGATGTACTCCATGACGATATACTGCAGGCGTTCCCCGAAACTGACGTCATACACTTTGACGATGTTGGGATGGGAGAGAATCGCAATAGCCTTGGACTCATTCTTGAAACGGCGGGTAAACTCCTCATTGGCCAACAGTTCTTCCCGCAGAATCTTAATAGCCACAACGCGGTCGTCTATGCTGTCGTATGCCTTATACACATACGCCATGCCGCCGACGCCGATAAGCTCCTTGATCTCATACCGGCCGTCCAGCCTTTTTCCGATAAACTTATCCACTAGAAAATCACGCCTTTCCGCGCCTTGCTCCCCAAAGGAGGCGCTCATGAAAAAATCATTGGGTGTCATCGGCCAGGACTACTGCCGTGATGTTGTCGCTGCCGCCTGCCATATTGGCGGCATGAATCAGAACATCCGGGATTTTGTCCTCCGCCGTGCTGTTTACAGCGGTATATATATCATCAGGCTCGACCATATTGGTTAAGCCGTCAGTACAAATAAGCAGGACGCCCTTTTCCGGAAAGGTCAATTCCGTGTAGTCGCAGGCGACCGTTTCTTCCACCCCAAGCGCCCGGGTGATAAAGTGTTTGCGCGGATGATTTTTAGCCTCCGATTGGGTGAGCTGCCCCTTTTCCACCATAGCCTGAACAATAGAATGGTCCCGGGTAATCTGTTTGATCTCCTCCGGTGTCACTATATAAGCTCGGCTGTCCCCCACATGGGCAATGAACACACTGCGACCGCTGACGATCACCGCCACCACCGTGGTTCCCATTCCCCGCAGGTCAGGATCTGCCATGGAAGCATCAAAAATCTCTATATTGGCAGCGGAAATTGCGCTTTCCAGCATATTCCGCAGAGAATTCTCATTCATCCCGTCACGATAGACGTCCACAATCCGGTCGGAAATCACCTTAATGGCGATGGCACTGGCCACATTACCGCCCTTGGCCCCCCCCATGCCATCACAGACAATGGCAAATACGGTTTGATCGGATAAGCGGCCGCAGACATAAGCATCCTGGTTGGTGGGGCGCACCCGTCCCGGGTCGGTTCTTCCGAACACACGCATAGCCATTCCTCCTTTGCGTACGCTATTGCCCTTCTCGCCTCAGCTGTCCGCAGGAAGCGTTGATATCCGCCCCCAAGGTGCGCCGAACGGTTACCGGGATCCCACGCTTCTCCAATACAGCGCTGAATGCCTGCAACCGTTCCCTGCTGCTACGCTGATGGGATTTCCCTGCTACCTCGTTGGCGGGAATCAGATTCACATGACAGAGCATGCCCTTCAGACCCTGCGCCAGTTCCTGCGCACAGGCGTCGGTATCGTTGACATCTCGAACCATGGCATACTCAAAAGATATCCGCCGTCCAGTGGCTGCAATATAATCCCTGCAGGCCTTCAGAAGCTCTTCCACCGGCCATTTATGGTTCACCGGCATCAACCGGCTGCGGATCTCGTTATTGGGAGCATGAAGGGAAACCGACAAGGTCAGCTGCCACTTGTGCTCCATCAGCCGGTAAATACCATCCACCAGTCCACAGGTGGATAGGGAAACATGCCGCATACCGATGGAGACCGCCCCGGGTTCTCCCAGCATTTCCAGGAAGCGGGTCACATTTTCGAAATTATCCAGCGGCTCTCCCATACCCATCAGAACAATAGAGGATACCCGGATCCCATTATCCGTTTGAGCCGTCTCGATCTGGGAGATCATCTCCGCCGGTAACAGGTTGCGTACAAAACCGCCCATTCCGGTGGCGCAGAAGGAGCAGCCCATACGGCAGCCCACCTGAGTGGAAAGACATTGTGACCAGCCGTGATGATAACTCATCAGCACCGACTCAACGGTTTCTTCGTCCGGCAGGACATAAAGATATTTTACCGTATCATCCACCGCGGATACAAGCTTTTTTTTGATTTTCACGCCCGGAATGCAAAATTTTTCCTTCAGCGCCTCCCGAACGGACAGTGGCAGGTTAGACATCTCGTCAAAAGACCCGACGCCCTTTTCCAGCCAAGAGCGAATCTGACGGCTGCGGAAAGCAGGCTGTCCCAAGGGAGAAAGCGCTTCATTCAGTTCCTCTCCAGTCATGGATTTTATATCCGTCAGCGCCAAAGGTTCACCCCATTTTTACAAATCCGGCAACAAAAAAGCCGTCGGTATTATGTATGTGTGGAAACAGCGTAATAGAAGTTCCTGGTTCCATTCCTGCCTGAGTAAACCAGTGAGACAGCGGCAGCATCCGCGGCTGAAAATCGGAGTGTTCCCGTAAAAAGCGTGCCGCAACCTCCTCATTTTCCGCCGGGTTCAAAGTACAGGTGCTGTACTGCAACACGCCGCCAGATCTGCACATCGCTGCAGCCCGTTCCAGAATCGCGTACTGAATTGCCGGCAGATCCGCAAAATCCACCAACGGCTTGTAACGGATTTCCGGCTTCCGCCGAATAACCCCTAATCCGGAGCAAGGCACATCGCAGAGAACCCGGTCAAACGCGGATAGCAGCGGCTCCGGGCAGGGTTGTGAGGCATCCCGTACTGCCGTGCGCATCATGGTAATCCCCAATTCGGCCGCACGGGCTTCCATAGCCTCACATTTGGCGGCATAAAGATCGCCTGACAGCAGTTCCCCGCTGTTTTCCATCCATTGGGCAATGGTAAAGCTTTTCCCACCAGGAGCGGCGCAGACATCCGCCACCCGTTCACCCGGCTTCGCTCCTAACGCCAGACAATCAATCTGCGAAGCCGCATCTTGATGATAATAGCAGTTTTTTACAATTTTCGCAAGTCTTTTTCCGTCCGCTCCATTCTGCAAGTAATAACATGCAGGCAGCTGAGGTTCCCGACGATAGATAATATCTGCTTCCGACAACTGATTTTCAAACTCTTGTGCTGTCATCTTCAGCGTGTTCAGACGGATAGTGGTTTCCGGAAGATCGTTGATATGCTCCAACAGCGCCCGTGCAGTTTCCTCGCCATAAACTTTTTTCCACAGTGAAATTAAGGGTTCCGGACAGGAATACCGCACCGCATCCCCGGCATCTCCTGTCGGAAGGTTTTCAAAAAGCCTGTCCTTTTTTCTCTCCACACCTCGCAGCACGCCGTTCACAAAACCAGATGCTTTACTCTGCTGCATCTGCCGAGTAAGCTTCACCGCTTCATTGACAGCGGCAGACGCGGGAATCCGATCCATGTACAGCAACTGATATACCCCCAGCCGGAGAATCTCCAGCACAGTGGGATGCATCTTTTTTAAAGCCACCGAAGAGCACTGCTCCAGCGCATAATCAATGGTTAGACGCCGTTCCGTCACCCCGTATAACAGGCGGGTGGCGAAGATCTGATCCTGCGGTGTCAGCACGCCGCTTTTCAGCAGATTATCCAGTACGATATTGGAATAGCCGCCGCTGTGATTGATCTTCAGCAGCGCTTCTACCGCCGCCCGACGGGCATCGGCAGCCATCAGTCATTCCTCCTGCGGCCGCCGACAATCAGCAGCAGACGAAGAAAACTCATCAGCGACAGGAAAAGAGCGGCCACATAGGTCATAGCGGCGGCAGTTAGCACCTTGCGGGCGCCGGTCAGTTCCTCCTCCGTCATGGTACCGCTTTCCCGCAAAGCCTTCATGGCCCGGGCACTGGCGTTGAATTCCACCGGCAAGGTAAGCAGCTGAAAGACCACGGATAAGCTAAAAAAAGCCACTCCCAGCATAGCCAACGGCTCCCATATCAGCAGGCCGAAAAGCACCAGATAGATGGACAGCCCAGAGGCGATGCGGGTCACCGGCACGATAGCGTTGCGGATCTGGATGGGTGCGTACCCCTGGGCATACTGCAGCGCATGTCCAGTTTCATGGGCGGCCACTCCCACGGCGGCGATAGAGCGCACTCCATACACGGTTTCCGACAGCCGAATCACATTTGCCCGGGGATCATAATGATCGGACAGACTTCCCTTTACCATTTCCAAGGGCACATGGATACCATTCTGACGCTGAATCGCCGCAGAAGCCTCCGCCCCGGTCAGTCCGCCCCGGGTGCCGATCTGATTGTATTTTTTAAAGGTGGTCTGCACTTTAATCTGCGCCCAAAAGGTGACAATCAGTGCCGGTACTACCAAAATCAGATACCATTTATCGATGAAAAAAAGTGGCATAGCATTCAACCTTTCGTTTCCGCTTGCTCCGGCTCGTTATTGCATCTGGTCTCCTAGTTTCATAGGATGACCCCGGAGAAAATCCTCCGCCGCCATACGCCGTGCTCCCTCGTACTGGACCTCCAACAGTTCCAGACCAATCCCATCGCCGCAGGCTATAGTCAAGGGGCACAGCGCCGTCACCGTGCCGGGCACGGCAGAATCAACATTCCCCCCCACCCGGCTGACATGGATTTTCAGAATTTTGCCTGCACAGGTACAGCTGGCGGAAGGCCAGGGATTCAGTCCCCGGACCTGGTTGTGCAGCTGGGACGCCGGTCGATTCCAGTCCAGCGGAGATTGAGACTTCTGCAACATCGGCGCATAACAGGATAGATCGTCATTCTGGGGTTGGGGAAGCAGCGTCCCGGCCTCCAGCTGTTTCAGCGTCTCGGATAACAGGGCGGCGCCGTCGACCGCCAGCAGATCCTGCAGTTCGCCTCCGGTCATACTGTCTGACACCTGTCGGCTGGCTTTCAGCAGCATATCTCCTGTATCCAGTCCCGCGCTCATCTGCATAGTGGTGACCCCTGCCTCAGTTTCTCCGTTGAGTATCGCCCACTGAATCGGCGCCGCTCCCCGGTATTTCGGCAACAGGGAGGCGTGCACATTGACGCAGCCCAAAGGCGGGATATCCAAAATCCGCTGGGACAGAATTTTCCCATAAGCCGCCACCACAATACAGTCCGGAGCAGTTGCTTTTAATGTCTCATATACCTCGTCCGTTTTCAAAATCTGCGGCTGCAGCACCGGCAGATCATGTGCAAGGGCGCACACCTTTACAGGAGGAGACGCCAGTTGATGTCCTCGTCCCTTAGGCTTATCCGCCTGAGTTACCACCAAAACGACCTCATGGCCGTCCTGAAGCAGCCTCTCCAGACTGGGCACTGCAAAATCCGGTGTGCCCATAAACACAATTCTCATGCGGCGTTTCCGCCTCCTCTTATTCGGGATCCAGCATCCGGATCACATGCTCCTTAAAGAGAATACCATCCAGATGATCATTTTCATGACAGATGCAGCGGGCGGTGAGATCCTCCCCCCACATAAAGAAATACTTTCCGTAACGGTCCTGAGCCTTGAGTTTGACTTTTTTGGGCCGGCGGGTGACGCCATACTCACCCGGACAGGAAAGACAGCCTTCTACATCCTCTTGCTTGCCCTTTCGTTCCACGATTTCAGGATTGATCGCTTCTATGACTCCTTCCCCAAAATCCATAATGAACAGACGGCGCAGCACCCCCACCTGAGGAGCCGCCAGCCCGACGCCGTCGGCCTTGTGCAGTGTTTCCGCCATGTCATCCAGCAGCTGCCACAGGCGTTCGTCAAAATCAGTTACCGGCCGGCAGGTTTTATGCAGGGCCGGATCCTCCTGGGTAATAATATTGCGGATAGCCATTTGTATTGTACCTCCAAGCCTTTAAGAATATCGTAAGAGTCTATGAATATTTGATTACATAGTTGACATCAAATGATTCTGCAATCCATGGTATTTACAGCATCCCGGCGGGGTTCATATCCGCGTAAACCGTTACCCGGCCGTTTTCTTTCTGTCGGCCAAAGCGGATCAGCATATCGCCAATCATCTTGCGTGAGCGAGAGGAAGCGATGATTTTCACCAGCACTTTGTAGCGATATTTTCCCGCTACTTTGGCTACTACGGCCGGGGTAGGATCCAGTGCGATTAGCGGTACATCCGGATATTCCGCCGTAGCCGTTTGCCTCAGCAGCCGCAGGAAACGCACGGCAGCATCCCGGACTTCATCCTCCGCCTGCCCGACAAAACCAAACAAACACAGATCCGCATAAGGCGGATATTTCATCATCTTCCGTGCGGCGATCTCAATCGCATAAAATCCCTCATAATCCTGATGAGAGGCCAGCTCGATGACATAATTTTCCGGCGTATAGGTCTGGATCACCGCCTTTCCCTCCACATCTCGGCGACCTGCCCGGCCGATAACCTGAGTCAGCAAAGAGAAGGTGGTTTCGAAGCAGCGGTAGTCGTCTCCATACAGCGCCTGATCCGCGGACAGCACGCCTACCAGCCCTACATTGGGAAAATCCAGGCCCTTTGCCACCATCTGAGTACCGATCATGATAGAGTATTGGCCGGATGCGAACTGATTAAACTTCTTTTCATAAGCGAAACGGGACATGGTGGTGTCCGTATCCATCCGGAGAATCTTTTCTCCTGGAAACAGTTCTTCAATCTTTTCCTCCACACGCTGAGTTCCCAGGCCGGAATAGCGGATTTTATCCGAACCGCATTCCGGGCAGATGCGCACCGCCTCCTGCATATGGCCGCAGTAATGGCAGACCAGCTGCCGGTTGGCATGGTGATAAGTCATGGAAATGCTGCAGGAAGGGCAGGTGATCACATGGCCGCAGGAACGGCAGGAAACAAAGGTGTTGTAGCCCCGCCGATTCAGCAGCAGGATCACCTGGCGTCCAGCTCCCAGGCATTCCTCCATCTCCCGGCGCAACTGTCCGCTGAGAATATTATCCTCCGCCGCTTCCGCCCGCATATCCACCACTTCCACCGCCGGCAGCTGGGCGTCGCCATAGCGAGAGGTCAAGCTGCAGAGTGCATATCGGCCAGTCTGAGCAGCATGGAAGCTTTCTACAGAAGGAGTGGCAGAAGTGAGCAGCAGCAAGGCCTGATGCCGAGCACAGCGGAACTTCGCTATATCCCGGGCATGATACCGCGGCGAGGATTCGGACTTATAGGTGTGCTCTTGTTCCTCATCCATCACAATCAGCCCCAAGTTGGAACAGGGAGCAAACACAGCGGAACGGGTACCCACTACAATTTTGGCGTCTCCTCTTTTGATCCTCTTCCACTCGTCCATCCGTTCCCCCATAGACAGCGCACTGTGAAGCACCGCCACCCGGCTGCCGTACTGATTGAGGAAAAGAGACATCATCTGAGGTGTCAGAGAGATTTCCGGCACCATAACCAGCACCTGTTTGCCGTCCTCAAGTACCTGATTGATCAGATTCATGTACACCTGTGTTTTTCCGCTGCCGGTTACACCATACAGCAGCGCACAGGCCGGTTTTCCGCTCTTATATGTTTTCAGCAGGCTTTCAAAAGCCTGCTGCTGTTCGCCGTTTAATACAGAAGAGGCCAGTTCCGGACAAGAAGGAGCCTGCCGGTGAGGCGAACGCAGAACTTCTTCGTCATAGTATTCCAATAATCCTTTGCGTTCCAGCGCCGTCACCACAGCCGGGGTAACAGAGGTAAAGTAGCAGACCTCCTTGACTGAGGCACAGCCCACCTCGGCCATCAGCCGAAGCACCGCCTTCTGTTTGTCTGTGCATTTAAAGACGGCGATCTTGTCTTCCAGCGCCTCCAGCTCAAATCCAAGTCGAACCATGCGGACAGTAGCATCTCCCGTCAGACGATAGGCATCGTCGGTACGGTGGGCTATTCCCTTTTCCACCAGAATTTCCGGCAATCGACACCCATCATCATAGCCAAGAGCGGTCAGCAGCTTTTCCCGGTCGATTCCATTTTTATGGGCGGCAATAAACTCCGCCATCAGCTTTTCTTCCAGCGGCAGAGTATCCGCTTCATCGGGTTCCAGTACCCTTGCCCGGTATACAGGACGGATTTTCATGGAAAACCCCGTGGGCAACATGGCACGCACCACATCAAACACCGTGCAGAAGGTGCGCTCCTTGATCCACAGGGCTAAGTCCATCATTTCATCATCCAGCAGCGGTTTTGGGTCCAGCACGGAAAAAACCGGCTTCAGCTTGGCGACTTCCGCTTCACCGTCCAGTTCCACCACCACACCCTGCCGTTTTCGATTCCCGCCACCGAAGGGGACCAGCACACGGCAGCCCCGTTCCACTGGCCCCAGAGACTCGGGCACCGTGTAGCTGTACAGCTTGTCGAAGTGATACGCCGCCTGATCCACGGCGATTTTAATCACTCTAAGCGGCATCCCGTCACCTCTCTCCCCCCTGCACGGGAAATCAGTCTTCCTTTTCCTCATGAACGATTAAACGATAATCGCCGTCCTTCATATCTGAAATTGCCAGGCTCACCGGTTTTTCCGTCAGAATCACGCCGCCGTTTTCAGCATCTTCTGCGATTTCCCGCGCGCGCTTGGCAACCCCCACCACCACGGCGTAACGGCTGTTATTGCCCTTCAGTTTTTCAATATCAGTGGGTCTCAACATCGTCCAAAACCTCCAAAACATAGTTTTCCATACGGGAATACCGCATCTGTTCCGCATCGATAATGGTGTTGATCCGCTTAACGGCCAACTCCACCTCGTCGTTCAGCACCACATAATCATACCGGAAGGCCCGGGTCAGCTCCCTTCGGGCAACATCCATCCGTCCCCGGATCTTATCCTCCGTCTCTGTCCCTCGATCCCGCAGCCGTCTCTCCAGCTCAGCCATGGAGGGAATGGTAATAAAGATGGAAACCAAATCGGAACGGAAATCCATTACCTTTTCGGCCCCTTGTACCTCAATCTCCAACAGGACATTTTTTCCTTGACTCAGCCAGCGGGTAATGGCATCCTCAGGCGTGCCGTAATAATTCCCGTTATACTCGGCATATTCCAGCAGGGCGTTTTCTCCAATCATCCTTTCAAAGTCCTCACGAGTACGGAAGAAATAATGAATCCCGTCTTCCTCTCCCGGCCGCGGATCCCGGGTGGTGACGGAAATGGACAGCACGGTGTCTTCCCGCTGCTGCAGCAAACTCTTGATAATCGTGCCTTTTCCGGAACCGGACGGGCCGGATAGGACGATCAGCATACCGCGCTTATTCATCGTCCTCCAGCTCCTCCTCGTCTTCTTCCTCACGGTCGTTTAGCCGATTGGCTACCGTCTCCGGCTGTACGGCGGACAGGATGACATGATCGCTGTCCGTCACCAGCACCGCCCGGGTACGGCGGCCGTAGGTAGCATCAATTAGAGTGCCTCTGTCCTTGGCGTCCTGGATAATCCGCTTGATGGGCGCGGATTCCGGACTGACAATCGCCACCAGTCGGCTGGCCGAAACCATGTTTCCAAAGCCGATATTGATCAGTTTCATACGGGAACCGTCCTTCCTCTTCCATCCTGATTTCATTCTTGGTTACGGGAAACGTTCTATTCAATATTCTGTATCTGTTCCCGGATTTTCTCAATTTCGGCCTTGATATCCACCACAACCCGCGCCAATTGAACATCCTGGGACTTGGAACCAATGGTATTGGTCTCCCGATTGATCTCCTGAACCAAAAAATCCAGCTTACGGCCCACGGGTTCGCTGCTGGCCAGCATATGTTCTAGCTGATCCAGGTGGCTGCGCAGACGTACTGTTTCTTCCGCCACAGCAATTTTATCGGCAAACAGCGCCGCCTCGGTCAGCAGCCGCTGCTCGTCAACCGTTGCCGTACCCAGCAGTTCCCGCATACGGGCCTCCACCTTGTCCATGTGCTCCTTCACCGTCTGCGGAGAGCGCTCTTCCACCAGAGTTACCGCATTCAAAATGGTGCGGCGGCGGCCAAGCACATCCTCCCGCATCCGTGCGCCTTCCCGTTCCCGCATCTGTATAAACCGTTCCATAGCCATATCAGCTACCTGACGCACAGCTCCCCAGATTTTTTCCTCATCCTCCGCCGCTTTGCGCACGGTGAGTATATCCGGATAGCGAGCCAAATTGGCAACGGTTACATCGTCCCGCAGACCGTAACGTTCCGCCAGGGCTCGCAGCCCCCGCAGATATCCTTCCGCCAAAGCATAGTTTACCGCCACCTCGCTGCCGGGAGCGTCGATGATGTCAATGGAGACAAAAACATCCACCTTTCCCCTGGAGATGGAGCCCTGAAGATAAGTTTTGAGTTTATCATCCAAAAAACCGTAGGTGCGGGGCAGACGAGAGGTATATTCATAATAACGGTGGTTCACGGATTTGATTTCAACGGTGATGTCCATTCCATCCACCGTCGCCTGACCGCGTCCGTAACCGGTCATGCTTCTGATCATGAGGCACCTCGTTTCTTCTCTTGCCCAGAAGGAATTCTTCTCCATATTGTACCAGTTTTCACCCGGACCTGTCAACTAAAGAACACGGAAAACAAACGAAAGCCCCTGATGGGGCTTTCGTTTTTATGAATCCGGATATCCTGTATCAGACGGGATGCACCTTTTCCTCTTCATTCAGATGCTTGCCGTCGATGTGATATTTTTTGTTGCGGCGTTTCTCAAAAAATTTCACCGCCACCTGGCCGAACTGAGCATAGGTGAGCACATCCTCTTCCTGCTCATACCATTCGGCCACCTTGGCGCGCATCTTTTCCAGCTCCGGCTCCAGGCGATCCGCAGGACGACAGGTAATGGGCTCTTCGTCACCGATAATCTTCTGAATGAATTCCGGCTTGATCGGCACCGGTGTGGCACCGTATTCGCCCCGGACCAGACCCTTGAATTCCTTGGTCACCATTTTATAGCGCTCGCCGCCGATGATATTGAACACCGCCTGGGTGCCCACAATCTGAGAAGATGGCGTAACCAGGGGCGGGAAGCCAGCGTCCTCACGGACCCGCGGCACTTCCTGCAGCACGTCCTCCAGTTTGTCTTCCTTGCCAGCCTGCTTAAGCTGACTCACCAGATTGGAAAGCATACCGCCGGGCACCTGATAAATCAAGGCGTTGGTGTCTACTTCCAACATTTTGGGATTCAGCAGACCGCTGTCCATATACTTTTTTCGCAGAGTTTTGAAGTGCTTGCTCACTTCACTGAGCTTCACCAGATCCAGACCGGTGTCATATTCCGTCCCTTTGAGAGCCGCTACAATGGATTCCGTAGCCGGATGAGAGGTGCCCATCGCCAGCGGGGAAAGAGCGGTATCCACCACGTCGGCGCCCGCCTCGATGGCCTTGAGCAGCACCATGTCAGCAATACCAGCGGTAAAATGGGAATGCACCTGAATCGGAATTTTCACCGTTTCCTTCAGGGCCTTCACCAAGTCATAGGTCTCATAAGGAATCAGCAGACCGGCCATATCCTTAATGCAGATGGAATCCGCGCCGGTTTCTTCCAATGCCTTGGCGTATTTAACGAAATAGTCGATGTTGTGCACCGGGCTGGTGGTATAGGAAATCGCCACCTGCACATGGGCGCCCTTTTCCTTGCGGGCGGCCTTAATGGAAGTTTCCAGGTTACGGATATCATTGAGAGCATCGAAAATCCGGATGATATCAATGCCGTTGGCAACGGATTTCTGCACGAAATATTCCACGATATCATCCGCATAATGGCGGTACCCCAACATGTTCTGACCACGGAAAAGCATCTGCAGCTTGGTTTTAGGCATCCTCTGCCGCAGGGTTCGCAGCCGATCCCAAGGATCCTCATCCAAAAAGCGCAGGCAGGCGTCAAAGGTGGCGCCGCCCCAGCATTCCAGCGAATGGAACCCGATGTCGTCCAGCTGCTCCAGAGCGGGCAGCATCTCTTCCGTGGTCATGCGAGTAGCGATCAGCGATTGATGCGCATCCCGCAGTATGGTATCGGTTATGCCGACTTTTGCCATAATTCCATCATTCCTTCCCTATTCGCTGCCGGTTTTCCCCGACGATTACTGCAGGGAGATCAGCAGCTTGCCGGAATCCACACTGTCACCCTTATTCACATGAACGCCGGCGACCACGCCATCCCGGGGAGACATGATCTCGTTTTCCATCTTCATCGCTTCCAGCACCAGCAGCACCTGGCCCTTGGTGACAGAATCTCCGGCGCTAACCTGGACATTGACAACGGTACCGGGCATGGGGGCGTTGATGGTTTCCGTACCGGCCACAGGTGCGGCAGGAGCAGCCGCCGGAGCTTCGGCTGTAGGAGCGGCCGGAGCAGCAGCGGGCGCCGGAGACGCTGCGGGAGCAGCGGAAATAGCGGCTGGCACAGCGGGAACCGAAGCCTTCCCGCCAATTTCTTCCACCTGCACATCATAAGCGTTGCCGTTGACAGAGATCCGGAACTGTTTCATATTCTATCCAATCCTTTCATACAAACAATGTGGACGTTTACAGCTGAATATCCGAATGTTTTTTTGGCAGACGGGATACCCGCTTGCCGGCCAGCATTTCCAGAACCGCTATGAGTTTGCCACGGGTTTCTGCCGGCGTCACCACATCGGTGATATACTCGGCGGCGGCAGCCTCCAGCGGCGAACAAGCGGTTTGCGCGTATTCCTCCGCCAGCTTTGCCCGGTCTTCGGCAGGGTTCTGCATCTGCGCCAGCCGGTCCTTCCACAGCACATGGATGGCGGTTTCCGGTGCGACAGGCGAGATGACCGCCGCCGGCCAGGCCAATACCACGTCAGCGCCGGCGTTTCGGCCAGCAGCAGCAATATAAACAGGACCATAAGCCCGGCCGGCAATCACCGTAACCTTAGCCGTAGTGGCCTCCGCATACGCATGGGAAACCTTGGCGGCTCCCTTGAGACTCTGGAATCCGGCGGCATCCACAAAAGTGAGCACCGGCAGAGAGAAAGCATCGCACATCCGCACAAAGCGGGCGATCCGGGAAGCCTGCGCGCAGGCCACAGCGTCTCCCGCCATGGTAACAAATCCGCAGGCCATGCCGCCAATACGCCCCAAAGCGGTTTTGCATTCCTCTTCATCCCCATACAAATACAACAAGGAATCCACATCCGCTGTCATCTCAGCCGCAGTACCGATCTCCGCCTGCTCCGCAGAAGCGGGCATATCTCCTTCAAACACCGGAACAGAATCCAGATTGTTCTGCGGAAGTAAGGAAAGCAGCTGACGTACCTTTTCCATGGCGTCATCCATGTCCTCCGCCTCCAAGGCGGCGGGGGCTTTTTTGTCCCCCATGTTCAGATAATAATCCGCTTCCTTTACGCCTACTACGATATCCGCATTGGCAGCGATCAGTGAGGCGGAGCCGACACAGGCGCCGGCCACCACCGCAATCTGCGGAACCACACCGGAAAGATTGTTGGAAGCCAAAAGAATCTCCGCAATGGCGTCCATAGCGTCAATACCGTCACCCAGCCGTGCGCCGTCGCTGTCAAATATTCCCACCACCGGCGCGCCGTTCTGAGCGGCCATATCATACACCCGACGGATTTTCGCCGCTTGAGCACGGCTGACAGCGCCGCTGCAAATCTCCCGGTCCTGGGCGAAGGCATAAGCCGGAGCGCCGTTTACCAGGCCATAACCCGCCGCAGCCTCCGCCGGATGATCTCCGTCCCGGGCCAGCCTGTCCAGCTCCACAAAGGTCCCCTCATCGAAAAAGCGGGCCAAAAGCGCCCGGGCTTTTGAGCCGTCATGCGCCTGAGCGGCATCCGCCAGCTCTTGAAGCCGTTTCTGCATATCCATCTCCATACCTCCATATACGCGAAAGTCCTTTCATTCTGTCTAAAAAAGGGAAGAAAAGAACTTTCCAATCCATTGCGCAAATTAGGTTTAGTATACAACATTATTAAAAAAATAACAAGCGGTTTTCCCAAGTCAAAACTATAAAAAAGGGAATTTGTGCATTTCCTCCAAACTTCCGTTTGATCATGCCAAATTCCCCTCAAATCGATGCAATAGCATCCTGCATTATTCTGTTGACCGGCAGGGGCGGGCAAAAAAAGCCGGTATAGAAGCCGACAGCTCCTCCCCTGTCCGGTGAAATCCCATTTTTTCCAGTAACGCCGCCAAATCTGGATTAACGCAGAAGGCCTCTCCAGCGCCTTCCAGTTCCCCTGCGTTGAGGGCCGCCCGCACCAATCCTTCCAGGAACAACCCGTCGTCCGCCTGAGCCGCCAACATCTCCAGCCGGAATCCTTTCAGCGTGTAAAGAATATATCCTGCTGTTTCCTCCCCATCCCGCAGGATCAGGCAGGAGGCCGCGGAGAGATTTTCATGCAGACAAATCGCTTTCCTTTTCTGCTCGGAAGCGGGAATGATGGTGATCATCGGCCATCGCTCCTCCCCTTACGAATATAAGCCGCAGCGATCTTCTGCTGCACCTGAGAAGCCTGCAGCAGCGCCTTGACCTCTTTTGGATCCAAATGCCGCCATTTTCCAGGCTGGAGCATTCCCAGCTTGACATTGCCCATGGCGATGCGCTTCAGCCGGAGCACCTCCAGTCCCAGTGCCTCACACATCCTGCGGATCTGCCGATTGCGTCCTTCGTACAGAACAATCTCCACCACCGTGCGCGCTGGCTCGGTGAGCAGTACCACGATCTCAGCTGGCGCGGTCTGCCGCCCGTCCAGCTCGATGCCCTCCCGGAACCGCAGCAACTGCTCGTCGGTGGGAGCCTGCCGCAGGGTTACCCGGTAATATTTGGGAATATGCGCCCGGGGATGCATCATAGCGTTGGCAAAATCCCCGTCGTTGGTCAAGAGCAGCAGTCCCTCGGACTCCCGATCCAGACGGCCTACAGGGTAAACCCGTACCCCTACGTCCTCCACCAGCTCGGCCACGCATTTGCGCCCTTTTTCGTCGCTCATGGTGGTAATGAAGCCCCGGGGCTTGTGCAGCATGAGATAAACAGGCATCTCCGCTTTTGCCACTCGCTTGCCGGCTACCGTGATAATATCTCGGCGGTCGTCCGCCTTGTCCCCCAGCCGGGCCACATGGCCGTTGACCTTAACCTTACCCTGCTCTATCAGTTCCTCCGCCTTCCGCCGGGATGCGATCCCTCGTTCGGACAGCAGTTTCTGCAGTCTTACTTCCGCCATTTTTATAAACCTGCTCTCTTTATATGTTGCTCTGCCGCAGCGATTAACACGGTTTACAGGCGAAAGAACGCCGTCGCCAATTCCTGCAGAGCCCGCAGCCATCGGCCGCCGTAGCCCACCACCGGCCGCGCCTCCACGGCGTAGGCAGCGTGCAGCGGCACACTGGCCACTTCTTTGCCGTCCAGATAATACCGGACTGTTCCCAGCTTCTCCCCCGCCGCCACCGGCGCCAGTACAAAACGGGGCAGCTCGATATTGGTCACCAGCCGCGCCCCGTCACCGCTGGACAGAATCAAAGCCGGCGGCAGCTCCGCCGTCAGTTGGACATAACTGGTGCGCCCCCCCGCTACCTGAACATTCGGCAGCTCCGGCAGAGACGGCTGAAAGGATTCCAGCTGAGGAAATCCCTGCTCATACAGGCTGATGTGATCATTCCAATCATCCGGGCTGTTAAGCGTCACAGCGATCAGAGTAACCCCATCCTTACGTGCCGCAGACACCAGACAGCGACCGGATTTTTTAGTAAATCCCGTTTTCATGCCAATGGCGTCCGGATAGAGGGACAGCAGCTTGTTGTGATTGGTCACCGTCACCTTTCGCTTGGGATCGCCGAAGGAGATCACTGCCGATTTCTTAGCACAGATTTCCGCCAGTAGCGGATTGCGCAGTGCGGCGGCGGCCAGCAGCGCCATATCATAGGCCGAAGAAGAATGACCGTCCTGATCCAAACCAGAGGGGGTGACAAAACGACTGTCCTGCATCCCCAGTTCTGCGGCTTTGGCGTTCATTTTTTCCGCAAAAGCCGGCAGACTTCCCGCCGTCACCATGGCAATGGCATTGGCGGCATCGTTGCCCGATTGGAGCATCAGACCGGTAACCAAATCCTTCATAGTGATCTTGTCGCCGCCCCGCAGGCCCAGAGAAGACCCCTCCACCATCACCGCTTCCTGGGGCACAGTGATCTCGGTTTCCGGATCGCACAGCTCCAATGCCAGCAGCGCCGTCATAATCTTGGTGGTGCTGGCCATAGGCCGTGGGGTATGAGCGTCCTTTTCCAGTAGCACCCGTCCCGAATCCGGCTCATATAAAACAGCTGATTTTGCGGAAAGGCCACTCGCTTGCCAGGGAAACGCTGCGGCGGATGCCGTCAGACAAACGGCCATCATTGCCGCCATCCATCTTTTTTTCAAAATAACCACCTACCCTATCCTAAACCTATGCGGCAGGCGGTTTTGTCATGCTTATTCTTTTATGGTGGTTTCGGTCACCGTCACCGATTCCGCGCCGGAGTTGTCCTGGGCTTCCACAGTGGTCTCCGTCTTTTCCTTCTTCTTGGTAAATAAGCCGGTGATTTTATCCACTAAATCCGGCACCAGATTCACTACCTTATCGGTGGAATCCGGCTTGGATACGATATGCAGCAGCCGCACTTCGCCGCCGGACACCACAATAAACGCCACCGGCGTCACATTGATACCCGCTCCGCTGCCACCCCCGAAAAGACCGGCGCTGCTTTTAGAAGGAATATCCGATCCGCCGGCCGCAAAGCCATAGGACACCTTAGATACCGGAATCAGCACCGTGCCGTCCGGCGTGGTGATGGGATCTCCCACCACTGTATTATTGTCCACCATTTCCTTGATCTTGTCCATGGATACGCCCAGCAGATTCTGTACCTGATGATCCATTTTTTATACCTCCTGTGTCGACTGCATTTTTTTATCTGTATTTTTCATAGTATAGACCAAATAACGCCCTATCAATCCGATGCCAACCGCCAGAAGCCGCAAAGGCATGGCATGAAGCCGGACACGGAAACGTACCTGTGTTTTCTCTCCCGCAAAAAACGGAGCGATTTCCACCTGCCTATGCTTGGTTCGGATAATCCCCTGCAGCACTGATAAAGCGGGATACACCCCGGCGCAGATCTTGCCGAAAAGGAGCGCCGTATCCGCCGCATCCTCCCCTACTATCTGCATCCGGAGCTCCAAACGGTCGGCTACCAAAATATGCAGCAGCTTCCTCGCGGCAGTGGCGGCGATTTTCGTCAGCTCCGACAGGTAAGATATCACCGCGCCAGGGCCGTCCTCCTTCAGCATCTCCCCAAAGGATGGCAGGGACGGATGCTCACCTTGCTTTTTTTCGGCCTTCTTCGCTTCCAGCCTTCCAATTTTTTTACTCTTTTTCTCCTTCTGAGGGTAGAGGCGGAACACCAGAAAAAGATAACGCAGTCGGACCGACAGCTCCTCCTCATAATCCAGGTTAAGATGCAGCGGCATCAATAGGAGCAGGAAAATCAGCGCCAGAATGCCCAACAGGATATACAAAACAATCAATCCGCATCCCTCATTCCAACGTGGCTTCCGCCGCCTGCTGTTCTTCGATAACCTCGTCCAATGTGGTTTCCGCCATCGCCCCTTCTTCCTCTTTCTGGGGAAGAGGAGGAAGTTCGCTGAGAGATGAAACCCCGAAGCAGCGCAGGAAATCCGCTGTGGTTCCGTACAGAAGCGGGCGGCCGGGAAGCTCCAGACGTCCCTTTTCCTCAATAAGATTCTTGGCCGCCAGGCCCTGCACCACCGCGCCGCAATCCACTCCCCGAACCTGTTCGATAAAGGCCCGGGTCACCGGCTGATTATACGCCACAATCGCCAGAACCTCCATCGCCGCCTGAGAAAGAGGCGTATTCCGGCGGATATCCATGGTTTTGCGGATATATTCCGCGTAGTCCCGACGGGTTACCATCTGATACCGATCATCCAGCCGCACGATCCCCAGCCCGCCGGGCCGGGTGTTATAATCGTTTTTTAAATCCTCCGCCAGTCGCAAAGCGGTTTCCTCATCCAACTCCAGTACCTCTGCCAGACGGGCAAGAGAAACCGGCTCCCCACTAGCGAATAGAACCGCTTCCATCGCTGCCTGATATTGTTTGATCTCCACTTCTTTCCACATGCCTTCCTGCTGATAAATGAGGGACAGCCGTATTCCGGTTACTGCGCTTCCACGGCCGCATCTGCTTCGCTCGGCGTTTTCACCCGTTCCAGCATCTGCACCGTCTGTTCTTTCCCTTCGCCATCCACGCGGATTCTTTTGGCTTTCACCAACTCCAGCAGCGCCAGGAAAGTGGCTACCAGCTCCGATTTGGTACGAGCCTCCCTAAACAGAGCGTCATATGCCACCGGCTCTCGCTTATATAGCCGCCGCAGCACAAAGATGATCTTGGAGGAAACAGAGACAATTTTACGGGATACAATCCCGCTGAAAGCCTGCGGAGGCGGAGGCAGGCGGCGACGTCCCCGCCCGGCCGCTGCCAGATAAGCGTCATACAGCTCCTCTTTTGGATGCTGCCGCCGGTAGGTCAGATCCGGTTCAATCTCCACCGGCTCCCGCACAAACAGATCGCCCCCCACGTTCCGTGCCGCCAGACGCCGGGCAGCCTCCTGGCAAAGCTGATATTCAATCAGCTCTCCGGTCAATTCCTGCCGCAGGGCCTCGGCCTCCTCATGCTTGGGCAACAGCATACTGGATTTGATCTGCACCAGCCGCGCCGCCATATCCAGGAATTCCGAAGCCACATCCAGATCCGCATCCTTCATCCGGTCGATGGTCTCCATATATTGCTGCAGCACTTCGGCGATGGGGATATCATAGATATTCAACTTGTTTTTCTGCACCAAATAAAGCAGCAGATCCAGCGGGCCCTCAAAAACCGGCAGCCGATAGGAAATCGTCTCCATATGTCCCTCTTACCCTCATAATCCAAATATAAAATAAATACCCCGCATAATCCAATTGCTGAAGAAATCTAAAATCGGCGTCAGAGCTCCGGTCACCAGCAGCAGAAGCACCACCCATGTAATGATCTGTCCGTTTTGCCGGACGGCATAAACCCATTTCGCCGGCAGAAAAAGAGAAAGAATCCGATAGCCGTCGTAGAAAGGCAGCGGCAAAAGCATCAGCACGGTGAGATACACACAGTTTTGGGCGAAACACCCCAGCAACAGATCCCGCAGTATGAGCAATATAGAAAAGCTGGGCACCATCAAAAGGCAGATACGATAAATTCCCACTGCGAGAGCGGCAATCAGCAGACCGGAAATCGGACCCGCCAGAATGCTCATGATATAGCCAGAACGAGGCTTGCGAAAGTTGCGTGGCATAATAGGTACCGGTTCAATCAATGGCAGCCCCACCGCGTACAGGGTAATGAGGCTGATCCAACTGATATGCACCAGGGGCTTCATAGTCATATATCCGTTATAGCGGCCGGTGCTGTCCCCCAGCTGATCCGCCACAAATGCCTGCGCAGCACCCCGGGCGGGAAAAACCACAAATCCAATAATGGTATAGCTGATAAACTGCAATAGTAAAATCTGCAGATCAAAGTGACCCCGACTGATCATATGCAATATAGATGGGAGCATAAACGCTCTCCTTTCTGCTCTTTCGTCCTCCGCCCCCAAACGTCGAGCGGACATCTTTGCCATTATACTGGAAATTCGGTTGAATTACAAGAGCAACCCGATTTAAACAGATAAAGTTCAACCTTTTTTAACAACTAAAGAAAAAAAGGCTTGCTTTCCTGCGGGAAATCTGCTAATATACATCTGTTGTTTTTCTTTATGACGGCTATGATGGCTCCAAAGGAGGTGCAGAAACCCATGGCTAAATGTGATATCTGCGGAAAATGCGTTACTTTCGGCATTAAGGTATCCCATTCACACAGACGTTCCAATCGCGCTTGGAAAGCCAATATCAAACGCGTTAAGGCTGTTGTGGACGGTTCCCCGAAAAGGATCTACGCCTGCACCCGTTGCTTGCGTTCCGGGAAGGTTACCCGTGCCGTGTAATCATTTTGCCTGAGATGAGAACCGTACCGTTTTGGTGCGGTTCTTTTTGTTTTTCTTTCTGTGCGGGTTGCTGTTGCGTAATTTTAACGGTTAGTATATAATAAAGAGAAGTTTTGACTCGGCAGTTCCGCTTTATACACGGAGTGGGAACCGCCTGAATAGCCGGATGGATCCCCTCTGCCGGCGGTTTAAAAACGGCGGACAGGTACGCCACGAAAGGGCATGGAGCATTAACATGAAAAGTGTGACGGAATATGTCGACGTATACCGGGAACGGGCGGCCCGTTTCTCCAATGAAGAGGAGGTGCGCATCGGTACCAATGAACTGCTGAAGGAACTCATTGAGGACTTTGGGATCGACCATCTGGAGGAAAGCCACGAAACCACATCCATCCACGGTGGCCGTGCGGACAGTATCTATTCCGATGTAATCATTGAGTATAAATTCGACGAGGACGGCATGTTCCGCACCGAACGCGGCCGCAGTGAAGCTCTCTTCGGCAGGGATGCCTCCGACCGCGGGCTTCAACATTACTTAATCAATTTCACTCTGGATGAGTTCAGCAATCACGCTATCGACGACGAGCTGTTCTGCCGGCGGCTTATCAATAAAGTAGGGGTGGGATTTGACGGACAGACCATGATCTTTGCTCGTTTCGTGGAAGCAGAGGAAGCGGCGGATATCTTTGACCGGCGCAAAACTAAAGCTCTGCCCAAAACTCTTTCCGCTCGTCAGCATCTCCGTTTTATTTATGAGCATGTGGAAGATCTGGATTTGGCGTTCAAAAAGCTGATTCTGCTGCTCCGTTCCACCAGCCGTTACTGTCTCTCCACCAAAACGCTGACGAAGGAATTCGGTCCCCGCTCCCCTCTTTGTCAAAAAACCATCGGTTATCTGTACACCAAGCTGGAATCCGAGTTAAACGCCAACACCAGGATTTCTACTCTTTATGCCGAGTGGCTGCGGATTTTCGGCGTAATCTACGGCAAGCAGGAGACAGACTTCACCGCCTTTCGGGCTTCTCTGGCGAAAATGTATGGGCTTTCCCCAAAACTGGATCCGCAGAAAACCCTGTTTATCATCCAAACCTATTATAATATTGTACTGAAGTTGCTGATTTTTAATCTTCTTCAGTCCCTCACCGATCCTATGCAGAAAAGCAGACGGATCACCACCCGCAGGGATATTCTTGAGCTGTTTTCCGGCCGCATGTACACCAAGCTGCAAATTAAAAACTTCTTCGAAATCAATTATTTTGAATGGTTTCTTTTTGCATCCGATTTGGACAAGACTTATATCAACGATATTGAAATCGAACTAGATAACTTCGAAACCACTACTTCCGTCATCAAAGGGGAGGTAGTGGAGGACGTATTGCGGGATGTATATGCCAATCTCATTCCCCAGGACCTGCGGCATTTGATGGGAGAATACTACACCTGTGGCTGGCTGGTGGATTTCACGCTGGATAAGGTGGGGTATACGGGTCAAAAAGAATTATCTGTGTTGGATCCCACCTGCGGCAGCGGCGCCTTCATCACCCATGCCATTAAGCGTCTCCAACAGTCTGAAAAAGAACTGGGTAACGATGAGATCATCAAAATCGCCACCCGGAATATCGTAGGCTATGACATCAACCCTATCGCCGTGATCTCTGCCAAAACCAATTATCTTCTGGCTTTGGGAGATATCTCCGCCTATAAAGAGGCCATTTCTGTTCCGGTATATATGTGTGATTCTATTTTAGTGCCCACGGTTTACGCCAAACAGAAAACGGGCAAGGCCTACAACCGAGTGAAAACCAAAGCAGGAAATTTCGTTCTGCCTGTGATGCAGGATCGTACGGAAAGTGATTTATTCCTGGATAAGGTTAATGCCTGCGCCGACAAGGGATACAGCTTCACAGAGTTTGCGGAATTGGTGCGCAGAGAAGGAGAAATCAGCGCCGCCTATCTGGAAGATCCTTACGTGGAAACCTTTTACCGCCAGATTCTGGAACTGAACGGCGAGGGCGGTAACGGCTTCTGGTGCAATATTCTCAAAAACACTTTTGCGCCCTTGTTCACCCAGAAATTCGATCTGGTGGTGGGCAATCCCCCCTGGATCGGCTGGAAATCCATGTCTGACACCTATCGGAAAAGGACGCTGGACATCTGGCTGAGCTATGGTATTTTTGAAAAAAGCGCTTATGATAAAATTACCTCCCACGATGATTTCGCCATGGCCGTGGTTTATGTATCTATGGATCACTATGTAAAGGAGCAGGGCAAGGCAGGTTTCGTGCTGCCTCAGACCTTTGTCAAATCCCTCAAGGGCGGCGAGGGATTTCGGAAATTTGAAATCACCCGTGATGGCGCCTCCATCCCCTTTGCGGTAAACGAAGTCTATGATATGGACAAAATCAAACCCTTCCGCCGCTTTGCCACCAATAAGGCTTCGGTGATGATCTTTGAAAAAAACAAGCCTATGGTCTATCCTATGGATCGCTATTTCCTCTGCCTGCCCAAAACGCCAAAAATCATTGTGGATTATTACGACGGTTACGCCGAGGCCATGGATAAGATGGTGATGATTCAGCAGGCCGCCAAACCTATCAAGAACGACGATCCCCGCAGCCCATGGCTGACCATGGACAAATGCGAGATGGATATTCTCGACCGTTTCCGCGGCGCTTCCGCATATAAAGGGCGAAAGGGCATCGAACCCTGCGGCGCCAAAGGCACCTATCTGGTGAATGTCAAGGAAAACCGGGACAATCTGGTACTGATTGAAAATCTATTGGAGAGAGCCCGGCTGCAGGAGGCCAAGGACTTGGGCGTTCATCCCGGATGGGTGGAACAGGAATTGGTCTACCCCATGGTGGGCGGCCGCAATATCAGCAAATGGGGAATCAACTCCCACCTATATATGCTGGTTCCCCACGACGCCACTGGCGAGTCGGTGTACCGCGGCATGGAGGAAGGACGGATGCGGGTGGAGTATCCCCGCACCTATGAATGGCTGTTTTATTTCCATGATTTTCTTCTAGAGACCAGGAAACGCAGCGCCAAGTTTTTTGATGAAGCGCAGTTTCCCTGGTACCGCCTGGACAATGTGGGAAGCTACACCTTCCAGAAATATCATGTGGTTTGGAAGGAGCAGAGTAAATCCATGACCGCCTGTGTCATCGGCTCCATGGATGATCCCTATTTAGGCCAAAAGGTGGTGGTGACGGATTCCAAGGTGCTGTCCTGCGCCACCGATGACGAGGCGGAAGCCCATTACATTTGTGCTGTCATCAACTCCCCCATCATCACCAAAATCATCGACGGCTATACCATCGATACCCAGCGGGGTATTGATATTCTCAGCAACATCGCTATACCCAAGTATGACGCGGCGATTGAGGAGCACGCCGCCCTGGCGGAAAAATCCCGGCAGGCGCACCAGGCCTTTATCGTTGGTGATGGCGACAGCATCAAGAGACTGGAAAAGGAAATCGATGAGTTGGTTCACCGTCTCTTTGCATAGTCAGCCTCATTTTTCCACATTCTATGGACAACATAATAAAGGGGGCCGCAAGGATTGAATATCTGGCACGATATTTCCGAAGAAAGAATCAAACCGGATGATTTTACCGCCGTCATCGAGATATCCAAAGGCGGGAAAAACAAATACGAGATGGACAAGGAAACGGGCTTGCTGCGCCTGGATCGGGTGCTGTACACCGCCACCCACTATCCGGCCAATTACGGATTCATCCCCCGCACCTTTGCCGATGACGGAGACCCGCTGGATGTGCTGGTTCTCTGTCAGGAGGATATCGTCCCCATGACACTGGTGCGCTGCTACCCCATCGGGGTGATTAAAATGGTGGATGAGGAATCCATCGATGAGAAGATCCTGGCCGTTCCCTTCCGTGATCCCTCTCTTTCCTGTTATCATGATATTTCTCAGCTTCCAGCTCATACCTTTAACGAAATCCAGCACTTTTTCAGCGTTTACAAATCCCTGGAGAATAAAGAGACTGTGGTCAAGGAAGCCTTGGGCCGAGAGGAAGCGCTGCGGGTGGTGGAATATTGTATCCAGGCTTATAAAAGGGAATTCAGCAATCGGAACAACACGGATTGAGGAGGATCATTTGATGAAACTGCCTGATCAAACAACGCTGGACAGACAGATATCTGAAGCCCTGCCTGATCTGCTGGCTTCATTGGAGAAGCTGGAGGATATGGATCTATCTGCTCTGGATTCTGACCGCACCGCTCTTTTCATAGTGGATATGGTGAATGGTTTTGCTGTGGAGGGTGCCATGTCCAGCCCACGGGTCGGCGAAATGATTGCCCCCATCGCTAAATTGGCCGCCCGATGTCATGAGGCGGGGATATCAGTGGTGGCTTTCGCCGATCACCACACCGCCGACAGCATTGAACTGGAATCCTATCCGCCCCATTGTCTCGCCGGAACCGATGAAGCCCGGCTGTGCCAGGAGATCGCGGAAGCCGGCCCTTGCACTCTGATCGAAAAAAATTCCACCAACGGTTTTTTGGAACCTGTTTTCGCCGCCTGGCTGCGGGATAATCCCGACATTGACACCTATGTGGTTGCCGGCGACTGCACCGATATCTGCGTACTTCAGTTCGTACTGGCGGCCAAAGCCTGGCACAATGCCCGCAATCGGCCGCTGCGGCTGTTCCTTCCCATTGACTTAGTGGATACCTTTGATGCACCGGGCCATCCGGCGGATCTAATGAATCTGGCGGCTTTATCCTTGATGCGTTCCGCCGGCGCCGCATTATACCGCAATTTATGGTAGGATGTACGAAAGAGAGTGGAAAAACATGATGAATAAACAATATGGCTGCGACAACCTTACCCTACTGACAGATTTTTACGAATTAACCATGGCCAACGGCTTTTTTGAAGAAGGATGTGGCGACCGTATCGCCTATTTCGATATGTTTTTCCGCCGGGTACCGGACGGCGGTGGTCTGGCGATTATGGCTGGCGTGGAGCAGCTGGTGGATTATCTGAAAAACTTGACCTTCACCGAAGAGGATATCGATTACCTGCGGAAAAAGAAGATGTTCAGTGAGGCGTTTCTTGATTACCTGCGGCACTTTCGTTTTTCTTGCGACGTTTGGGCGGTACCGGAGGGGACTCCTATTTTTCCCCATGAGCCCATTGTCACTGTCCGCGGCCCGGTAGTGCAGGCCCAATTCATCGAAACCATGGTGCTGCTGGCAGTAAATCATCCCTCTCTGATCGCCACCAAAGCCAGCCGAATCGTCCGTGCTTCCCAGGGACGGGCGGTGATGGAATTCGGTTCCCGCCGTGCCCAGGGCTTCGACGGAGCGGTTTATGGTGCACGGGCCGCCTATATCGCTGGCTGCTGCGGTACTGCCTGCACCATTGCCGACCGGGAATTCGGCATCCCCGCCTTGGGCACCATGGCCCACAGCTGGGTGCAGCTTTTTGATTCCGAACTGGAGGCATTTCGCGCCTACGCCCGCCAGTATCCCGCTTCCTGCACCCTGCTGGTGGATACCTATAACACCTTAAAATCCGGCGTCCCCAACGCCATCCGTACCTTCAATGAGGTGATTCTGCCCACTGGTAATCGTCCCAAGGGCATCCGTATCGACTCCGGCGATATTACCTATCTGAGCAAAAAGGCCCGCAAAATGCTGGATGAAGCCGGGTTCCCCGATTGCCAGATCACGGCCTCCAATTCCCTGGATGAAAACATCATTCGGGATATGATCCAGCAGGGAGCCTGTGTAGACAGTTTCGGCGTTGGAGAACGCCTGATCACCGCCGCCAGCGATCCGGTATTCGGCGGGGTATACAAGTTATCCGCGGTGGAAGAAAACGGCGGCATTCGTCCCCGGATTAAGGTTAGTGAAAACGTATCCAAAATCACCAATCCCTGCTTTAAAAAGCTATGGCGGCTGTACGATCAGGAAACCGGCAAGGCTATAGCAGATGTCATCACTCTTCACAATGAAACCATCGATGATTCTGCTCCTTATGAGATTTTTGATCCTGAACACATATGGAAGCGGAAAACAGTGGAGAATTTCCGGGCCGTTCCCCTGCAGAAACAGCTTTTCCGCAGCGGCGAATGCGTCTACAATGTACCTTCCGTGGAGGAAAGCCGCCGGTATTGCCAGGAACAAATCAATACCATGTGGGACGAAGTTCTCCGCTTTGAGAATCCCCATCGGTATTATGTGGATCTTTCCCAGCCGCTTTGGGATGAAAAGCAACGGCTTTTGTCGGAATATAGCCGCTGAAATCATATACTTTTTCTGCACGCATATTCATGCAAAATTTGAAAATATGTGTTATAATGAGTCAAAAAGACTGTGGAATCCTGAGAGGCATGGTCTGCAATAGACCAACGCGCCAGCGCATCCAAGGATGACAGCGGAATTTAACAGGAGGAATTCAAAATGCCGAAGTTGGTTTATGTTTACGGAGACGACAACAAAATGCTGGATACGCTGGTTATCTCTCTGCGCAGCAATGGGTATTCCATCGAATACACCAACCTGACCGACGAGATTAGTTCCGGCAACATCACCGCCGATATTGCACTGATCTGCAAACCGGTCAGCCCCACCACCAAATTTTCCATGGGCGGCCTCACCATCGATCTGGACAATATGGCGGCCTACGACAGCAACAATCAGCCTATTCACTTCACCCCCACTGAGTTCTCCATGCTCACCTTCCTGATGAAGAACTCTTCCAGGGCAGTTCCCCGTAACGAACTGCTTCCGGCTGTGTGGGGCTTCGCCAATGATTCCGGTACCCGAGTGGCGGACGATACGGTCAAACGCCTGCGGAAAAAGCTGCAGGGCACTAAACTCTCCATTGAAACCATCTGGGGTTACGGTTTCAAGGCTGTGGAAAAACCCTGATTTTTGATGAATATGTATAAAGCAGGGACATCCGCGATGGATGTCCCTGCTTTGTTATTTCACAGTCTTTTTTTCAAACGTAAAGCTACTATCCTGAACATCAATAACAATGGTATCCCCTGCACGGAATTTGCCCTCCAGCAGCTGTTCCGCCAACGGGTCTTCGATTCTGGACTGAATGGCCCGCCGCAGCGGCCGGGCGCCGTAAACCGGATCGAAGCCTTCCTTGGCGATCTCAGCCACCGCTGCATCACTCACGCTGGAATGCAGTTCCATATCTGTCAACCGCTTATCCAGCGACCGCAGCATCCTCCGGGCGATTTCTTCGATATCCGGCTGAGTCAGCTGCTGAAAGACAATGATATCGTCCACCCTGTTAAGAAATTCCGGCCGGAAGGCCCGCTTCAGCTCTCCCATTACATCGTCCTTGATGCGGCGCTGATCCGACGCATCCGCAGCAGCCCTTTCCGCATCGGCAAATCCCAAACGGCGGTGTTCCGTAATCAGCCGTGCTCCCACGTTGGAGGTCATGATAATCACCGTATTTTTAAAGTCCACTCGCCGCCCTTGGGCGTCGGTGAGGATGCCGTCCTCCAGAATCTGCAGCAGCATGTTGAACACATCCGGATGTGCCTTCTCGATCTCGTCAAACAGCACCACCGAATAAGGTTTGCGGCGGATCTTCTCCGTCAGCTGGCCTCCCTCGTCGTATCCCACATAGCCGGGAGGGGATCCAACCAGCCGGGATACCGTGTGCTTCTCCATATACTCCGACATATCCAGCCGGATCATGGCATTTTCGTCCCCGAACATAGCTTCAGCCAGCGCCTTGCACAACTCCGTCTTACCCACACCGGTGGGGCCCAGAAAAATAAAAGAACCGATGGGGCGCTTGGGGTCCTGTAACCCCACCCGTCCCCGCCTGATGGCACGGGCGACGGCGGTGACCGCCTCATCCTGGCCGACAATCCGCTGATGCAGGATTTCCTCCATCCGCAACAGCCGCTGTCCCTCTTCTTCGGTGAGCTGAACCACCGGTACGCCGGTCCAGCTGGAGACAATTTCCGCAATCTCCCGCTCTCCCACTTCGCCGGTGATGCCGGCGTTTTTCTCCTGCCAGCGATCCTTCTCCTTTTCCAGCTTTTCCGCCGCTTCCTTTTCCTCATCCCGCAGCCGGGCAGCCCGCTCAAAATCCTGCTCGTTGACGGCAGACTTTTTCTCCTCCGCCAACCGTTTTACCTCGTCCTCCAGGTTCTTCAGATCGGGTGGAGTTGTAAAGGCTTTCAGCCTTACACGAGAAGCTGCCTCATCGATGAGATCAATGGCTTTATCCGGCAGATACCGGTCGGCAATATAGCGGGTGGACAAGGTCACCGCCGCCTGAATGGCTTCATCGGTAATCTTCACCTTGTGATGGGCTTCGTATTTATCCCGCAGTCCCCGCAGAATCAGCACTGCCTCTTCCGCTGTCGGCTCCCCCACCATCACCGGCTGGAATCGCCGTTCAAGCGCCGCATCCTTTTCGATATGCTTGCGGTATTCGTCGATGGTGGTTGCGCCGATGATCTGCAGTTCACCCCGGGCCAGAGAAGGTTTCAGAATATTTGCCGCGTCTACGGCCCCTTCTGCCGCACCGGCGCCGATCAGGGTATGAATTTCATCAATAAAGAGGATCACATCGCCCGCTTTGATCACCTCATCGATAGCATTCTTGATCCGCTCCTCAAAATCTCCCCGGTATTTGGTACCCGCCACCATGCCGGTAAGATCCAGAGTTACCACTCGTTTCCCCCGCAGCAATTCCGGCACCTCATCCGCGGCAATTTTCTGGGCCAAGCCCTCGGCAATAGCGGTTTTCCCCACACCGGGCTCGCCGATGAGACAGGGATTGTTCTTGGTACGGCGAGAAAGTATCTGTATCACCCGTTCGATTTCTCCCGAGCGGCCGATTACCGGATCCAGCTTGCCCTCGATGGCCATCTTGGTAAGATCACGGCCGAACTGATCTAAAGTCGGGGTTTTGCCGCCCCCTTTGGCAGCAGCGGTTTTGCCGCCGCGAACGCCGTCATTGGCAGTCTGGGCAGGCGTCATACCGATAGCCTTGGCGATATCCGCAAACAATTCGTCCGGCCGGCCGCCCAAGGCAGCAATCAGCCGCACCGCTACGCTGCTTTCATCCCGCAGCACAGCGATAAGAATATGCTCGGTGCCCACATATCCCATCTGCATCACAGCGGCTTCCGCCACAGACATCTCCATGGCTTTTTTAGCCCGGGGAGTAAAATCCTCCGGTGTAAGCCGGCTGTAGTCCCCGCTGGATTCCGTCTCCACAATCTTTTCCTGATATTGGGCAGCGGTGATTCCCCGCGTCCCCAGCACGGAGGCGGCGACGCCGGTTCCTTCTTTCAATAATCCCAACACAATGTGTTCCGTTCCAATATAGGTATGACCCAGCTGCTGGGCCGATTCAATCGCCAAATTCAAGGCGTTGTTGGCCTTTTCGGTGAATCCTTTAAACCGGTACATCATATACCTCACTCCTTGCTTTGATTTTTATGCGTCATGTTCCTCCAGCCGCTCCCGCACCATTTTAGCACGCAGAGCGTCCCGCTGACCGGGTTCCAGATCCTGTCCCGCCGCCGTCATGATGGTGGCCGGCTGGGCATCGTTGATTAAACCGCTAATTACATCCAAACCTACGCTATCGATAACATCCAATGCCACGCCAACCCGCAGATTGGAGATCAACGCCATGAATTCATCGTGTCCCAGCAGCCGCGCGGTGCGCAGGATTCCCAGCGAACGCCACACCCGATCCTCAAAACGGGGATTGCGGCAGAGCTGCTCCCGCGCAGCCCGTTCCTCCCGGATGATTTGAAAAGCGATACCTTTCAGATTTTCGATGGCAGCCTGCTCCGAGATTCCTAAAGTCACCTGGTTGGAAAGCTGGTAAATAGCACCTTCCGGCTTGCTACCCTCTCCATACAAGCCGCGAATGGTGAGTCCCAGCTTAGCTACCGTACCGGCCAGCTGCTGCAGCATACCTCGTTCTTCCAGAGCAGGCAGATGCAGCATAATGGAGGCCCGCATGCCGGTACCTAGATTGGTGGGACACTGGGTCAGATATCCCAGCCGGTCATCAAAGGCGAAATGCAGTTCGGCATCCAGCGCCGTATCCAGTTCATCCGCCTTCCGATAGGCGGCGTCCAAATCCAGCCCCGCGCACATCACCTGAATGCGGAAGTGGTCCTCCTCATTCACCATAATACTGACGCTCTCATCAGCACTGAGAAGCAGAGCGCTGCCCTCCTCACACCGACTGAATTCCGGACTGACCAAATGGCGTTCCGCCATTGACAATGCCTCCCGCTGAGGCATTCCCTGCATCTGCCGGAATTCCAGCCTGCCGATGGTGTTTTCCAGCTTGACGGCAGCACCGGCGGCTTTATCAGCCACCAGCTTGCGCTGCTCCCTGCTCATGCTAGCCGGAAAGGGAACCTTATGGAGATTGCGGGCAAGACGAACCCGGGTGCTGATCACCACATCGCCTTCCGCTCCGCTTTTCTGATACCATTTATTGCTGCTCATCTCCGTTGCCCTCCAATTCCTGAATACGGTCCCTCAGTTTGGCACATTCCTCATACTGCTGACCAGCTATGGCATCCGCCAACTGTTTTTTCAGTTGGGATAATTCCCGTTCCCGTTTGGCGGTTTCCCCCGCCTGAGGAGATATTTTCCCCATATGCTGCGCCTTGCCATGAATTCGTTGAATCGAGGGCAACAACCGGTCGTAAAAGGTGGTATAACAGGCGGGGCATCCCGCCTTTCCAGAATGGGCGATTTCCTGAAAGGTCTTTCCGCAGCCTTCACAGCGCACGCTGTCGGCCAACTCACGGGCTGCCGGCTCCGCAAAAAGGCTGCCCCAAAAGTCGCCCAGATCAAAGCCAAAGCCATTCCACATGCTGCCCAATCCCTGTTTGGCCGCACAGGCGGCGCAGAGATGCAGTTCTGTCGTCTCCCCATTGATCGTCTTTTTCACGTGAGTGGTAGCCTGATTCTTACCGCAGTTTTGACAAAGCATGAAAAAGCCTCCTTAATCCGTTTGCAGATTGATGGTTGTCAGCATCTGTTTCATCAGCGCGGCCCGCAGCCGGTCCCGTTGTTCCACCGGAATATCCCGGTAAGCCTGGTCGGATATGGCGCTGCCGATTAAGCGGGCCGCTTCTGGCGAAAGCAGCTTCTGATACCGCAGATTATCCAAAATCGCCTGGGCGGTAGCAGGAACCAACGTATCTCCGATTGTATTTACCACATGCATCAACGGAGACATCTGCGGCCGGTATTGAATTCGACGGATCCGAATGTATCCGCCGCCGCCCCGTCTGCTTTCCACAATGTAGCCCTGTTCCGGTGTGAACCGGGAGGTCAGCACATAATTGATCTGGCTGGGGACACAGCCGATTTCCTCCGCCAGCTCGTTTCGCTGCAGAACGGCACAGCCATTCTGCGTCTGCTCCAGCATATGAAGAATATAGGCTGTTATTTCGTCGCTTAATCGCATGAATTTCCCCTCCTCCGCATACATACAATGAAAAATTGACTTTAGCTGACCTTTATGGATAGTGTACTCCAAAGATCAGGTAAAGTCAAAGTCAGTTAAAGTCTAATTTTTATTTCCGGCAGCTAATTACGGTAAATTAGCTGTTGCTGACGGCTGTTTACGCCCGGAATCCCCTGCTTTCTTCCGCAGACGATTGATCCGATAACTGTTTAGTCAGGCGATTACCATGGGGACAGGTGTGTTCAGAAGGATCATCCGGTTCCAGCGGCGCGGCCATTTCTGCCATAGCGGCTTTTTGCTTCTCCGTCAGGAGAGCTATCCTTTTTTCTTCCCTTTTCATTTCTCATCCCGCCTTATCTTTCCTTTTGATAGCATATGACAGGATCAGCACATTTATACGCCGGACCGTCACCAGTTCCATTCCCTTTTCATATGATAGGTTGTAACCAACGAAAGGAGGCGACTGAATATGTGTTTGAGAAATATTTTTGGTGGCGGCGATTGCACCTGTATTCTGTTTATCATTATTCTTCTGCTGTTGGTGCAGGATAATGGCAATTGCGGATGCAGCAACAACTGTGGCTGCGGATGCTGAACCTTTCGCGCATAACAAAAGGACCGGCTTTTCAGCCGGTCCTTTTGCAGTCTTTCTATATTAGCCGAAATAACTCATCAGGCGATTGGTTTTGGGTCGGTGACGACTGCGGCAAACAGCAGCGCACCGGTTGGTTTATCCACCACGGCGCAAAGGAAAGGCTGATTCGCCGTGACATGACGAGTATTCATTGCATCGCCGCACAGTACCCCTATAGCTGTAGCCGCCGCGGCTTTGGTTCCTTCTTCCCCGACCTGCAGCGCCGTTTGATGAATCACACTTCCGATATAGGTAGGCTCTATTGTCGTCAGACGGCTGAAATCCGCTCGTTCGGAATCAAAAGCATCCTTCATCCCCATATCGGGAAGAATCTTCTCCAGTTCACTCCGGAACTCCATTGAAAAGCGGGGCATCACCAGAGCTATGGTTTCCTCCGTCATAGCCTGCATCCAGCTGGAAAGGGTTTCCTTATCCAGCGATTCTATCAAAGCATCCACCCCGCCGGATTCCTCACGGGGCACCGCTATCAGCATGGCGGTGCGGTCGTCCTTATAATCCAGCAGCGCAGCGGATACCACTTCGTCCTGCATCCATCTTCCTTTATAAGTCTGCCGCATCATGGGCAGCGTCACATCCCCGCGGCTGCCCCGAAAGATTCCATCCATCGATTGACGACCGTCAAATGGACTTGCCCATTCCCCGTTGAAAAGCAGAGAATTCAGCAAATAGAGGACACTGTCATCCCTCAACTGCTGCGGCTGAAGCAGTTCCTTGATCATGCCGTCTGTCCGCTTCTCCGCCCAGCGGTTGATAGCGGGAATCAGAGTGGCGTCGAAAGCGTGAGGTACAATTTCCGCGCTGTAATAGGTCTGATTTCTTTGCAAAAAATTCGGCAGAATCTGTTCCTGAAAGCTGTCCTGCAGCCACAGGGAATTGGCCCAGCGGAAGCTGCTCTTAGGATTACCGGAAAGTAGGGACAACAGCTCCCGGCAGCCCTCCCGCAAAGCCTCGGCATCACCTGTGTGAAGCAAAGATAGTGTTTGGTCCAAAGTGTCCCCTGCCATCCCCTCCGCTGTCATTCCCAGCGCAATATACAGGCTAGCTGGCGAGATTAACACACCATCCTCCGCTGTCAGCTGTCCTTTTTTCGATGCCTGAACCAGCTGTTTAAGCAGATCGGCGGTAAAAGCCTGATAACTGTCGGCAAAATTATCGTATAGCTGATTCACCGGTGTGAGTTCTACGGAAGTGGAAGACTGCATCTTGCCATGCTGTGTTTCTGTTATATTGGATGCCGGCTTCGAGCCGGACGAATCCACCGCCGGATGACCTCCGCAGCCCACCGTCAGCAGCAGACTCGCTGTCAGAAGGAAGATCGGAAGCCGCTTTTTATTCATCTTCTATCGCCTCCATATTTTCATCAAGACAATCTTTCAGGTTGTTCCACTGTTCCCAGAAAAAGCAGAGCGCCGGTGGGTTTATCCACAATGGCACAAAGGAAGGGACGATCCAGTGTCAGTTCCCACGGTAAGGGAGCAGCGTTTTTTCGCAGGCCGAACCCGGTAAAAGCGGCCGCCCGGGTGCCGTTTTCGTCCACCTCCAGCATCGCCTCATGGATGGCGGTATGCACATATATCCCACCGTTCTGTAACATACGGGAAAAATCCGCGCTGGGCTGGAAAGCCTCTGTGGCCCCCAATGAAGAAAAGGCGGTTTCCAGCTGTTCCGTCCGATAGCGCAGGGAAAAGCGGGGCATGGTCAAGGACAGAGAACAACTTTCCATGCCATCTGTCCAGCCGCGGATCTCCTCTGCTGTCAGATCATCAATCAAAGCGTCCAGATCTCCCTTGGGCAACGCCACCAGCATCGCCGTACGGTCATCCTTGTAATCCAGCAGGGCGGCGGTTACCTTGTCGTTCTCGAAATACCGGCCGTCCTCCTTATCGGTCCGATGCATCATCGGCAGCTCGATATCTCCCGACATGCCGTGAAACACCTCTTCTTTTGTATCCGCCTTGTCAAACCGCAGTTTCCATTCTCCATCGAATAGCAAAGCGTTGCACAGCAGTAATTCCAACGTTTCATCCATCGGGGGCTGCAATGCCTCGGTAATCATCCCTTTGGTGATCTCCTTCACCCAGCCATTCACCTTATCCGGCAGGGTCTGATCAAAGGGTTCTGCAGCCACCAAGGCGCCATAACCCGCGTCCAGGCGCTCCAGATAATCCGTCAGAATTGCCTCCCGCAGGGAATCATCCACCCAAAGAGAATTGGCTGATCGGAAATAATGCTTGGGATTCCCGGTCATCAGCGATTGCAGATCCCGACAGCCTGTCGTCAATTTTTCCGTATCAGCCGCATCGAATAGCGCCAGTAGCTGATCCCGGGTGGCGCCTCCCGCTCCCTCGGTCAGCATTCCCGCCGCTATAGCGATGCTGGTGGGAGAAAAAAATACGTTGCCGCTCTCACCGCTGTTTTGAGCATACAGCTGCCGCAGCATTGCCACTGCAAAATCCCCGTATCCTGCAGCAAAATCCGTCGGCAGCGTCTCCACCGGCTCCAATCCGCTGAGGTAGCCCCTGCCCTGCCCCAACCGTTCCACTGTTTGACCGCCGCATCCGCCCGCCGCTACGATTCCCGCCGTCAGCAGTACGCACAGCAGACGGCTGCTTTTCAGAGAACAACTCTTTTTCATAGTCCGCCCCCTCATCTGATGAAATCATGAAAAGATCCTTTCACTCGTATAGTGTCCGCAATACCGCCGCATGTTGCAGCAAAGGAAGAATAAAAAAACGCTGTCCGGAAAATCCCGGACAGCGGCAGCAATGCTATTTAGAAATCTATTTTCTCCTGGAGATAGGACTCCAGATCGTCAATAGCCACTCTGGTCTGCTCCATGGTATCCCGATCCCGCACGGTGACACAATTGTCTTCCAGAGAATCGAAATCAAAGGTAATGCAGAAGGGAGTGCCGATTTCGTCTTCCCGACGATATCGTTTACCGATGGAACCAGCGTCATCATAATCCATCATGAACCGGCCCGCCAGCTTCTCGTACACCTTATATGCCTCATCCCCCAGCTTTTTGGATAGAGGCAGCACCGCAGCTTTAAAGGGAGCCAGCGCAGGATGGAGCCGCAGCACCACACGGGTATCGTTCTTCTCAGCGTCCACCACTTCCTCATCGTAGGCGTCGCAGAGGAAGGCCAGCAGCACGCGGTCGGCGCCCAGCGAGGGCTCCACCACATAGGGAACATAATGTTCCCCCGTCTCCTGATCAAAATAGGTCATATCCTTGCCGGAATGCTCCTGGTGCTGCTTGAGGTCGTAATCGGTACGGTCCGCGATGCCCCACAGCTCACCCCAGCCGAAGGGGAACAAAAACTCGATATCCGTGGTACCCTTGGAATAAAAAGCCAGTTCTTCGGGATTGTGATCCCGCAGCCGCATATTTTCCTCCCGGAGACCAAGCTTCAGCAGCCAGTCACGGCAGAAGGCACGCCAGTAGTTGAACCATTCCAGATCGGTGCCTGGCTTGCAGAAAAATTCCAGTTCCATCTGCTCAAATTCCCGGATACGGAAAATGAAGTTGCCGGGGGTGATTTCATTGCGGAAGCTCTTGCCCACCTGCGCCACGCCAAAAGGCAGCTTTTTGCGGGCGGAGCGCTGCACATTCTGGAAATTGACAAAGATGCCCTGGGCGGTTTCCGGCCGCAGATACACCTCATTTTTGGAATCCTCGGTGACGCCCTGATGGGTCTTGAACATCAGATTAAACTGACGGATATCGGTAAAGTTGTGGCTGCCGCAGTTGGGGCAGGCGATGCCGTGCTCTCGGATGAATTCCATCATCTTCTCGTTGGTCCAGCCATCGGCGACAGTGCCGTCGTAATCCTCAATCAGCTTGTCGGCGCGATGCCGGCTTTTACAGTCCCGACAATCCATCAGCGGATCGGAAAAACCGCCCACATGACCGGAGGCGACCCATACTTCCCGGTTCATCAGAATGGCACTGTCCAGCCCGACATTGGTAGGGCTTTCCTGGACGAATTTCTTCCACCAAGCGCGCTTAACGTTGTTTTTCAGCTCCACTCCCAAGGGGCCGTAATCCCAGGCGTTGGCCAGGCCGCCGTAGATATCCGAGCCGGGATAGACAAAGCCGCGGCCCTTGCAGAGCGCAACGATTTTGTCCATAGTTTTGTCTGCGTTATTCATGTTCTTCCCTCCGGTATTCCTTCGTCTCATTTTATATATTTTAATATGTACTAGCTAAATTGTCAACGAGTACCTACTGATGTATAATTACCACTATTTGAATTGACATTTATCACAATATAAAGTATAATCAGCATAATATATATCAAAATTAAGGTGATATAAAATGAAAATTCCGCAATTTGTGGAATCTCCAGGTCAAATATTTGACTTATTAATCTTATTTATTTTATATTTTAATCCTGACCAAAGAATACCTCAGTTCGGCAACCCGCAGAAAGCCTACGAAGACTCTGCTCATTTTAAAAAAATGTTAACCGGGATAGAATTTTCAGAAGATTTGCAGCTATTCTTTTATTTGGGTGAAAGGAAAA
>ENA-UOJE01000549-UOJE01000549.1-human-gut-metagenome-genome-assembly--contig:-C23-NODE-549-length-41958-cov-8.153593_pt1 | contig 41958 bp, 52 predicted proteins | sample MGYA00242341_ERZ723888 | MGnify/ENA metagenome assembly ERZ723888 | reverse complement strand
GGAGTTATATCCGGATGAGAAGCAATATAAAGAAACCCTGACCCGGTTTGCCAGTGAAAGAGACGAAGAAGTGGAAGAAGCCGAGGATCAGTTGGACAATGTCCTGAAATGGACTATGAAAGAACTGACCAAGAAAGGCAAAACCAAAGACGAGATACATCAGAAAATACAGCCCGGAAACTATAAAGATTTACCACTTGAAATTAATGAAACGTTTCTAACCAGTACATTTTTGGGGTTTTCGTATCTGGTACCCTATTCCGCAAATCCGAAACAGCAGAAGAAATATTATTCATCGCTTTACCGATTAATCTATATTCAGGGAGAAAGGCTTCTGCCCCAAGAAAGTCGTAAATCGTTATATTTCCTGGATAAAGATTTGTCTTCATTTTTCACGCCCGCTTTTATTAAAAACATCAACGTTACGAATTCAAGTACCGTATCTGAACCGGATTTCGTTCGGTATCTATCATTGCTGTCTCAATATTATAAGGATAACGGAGCAGGTAGAATCGCCAGAGGGTATAAGCCTAAAATGGAAAGTTATTACGAGGAGTATATCTACTCTGTAATTGGCGAGAACAATTCAAATATGTTCGAACCATTTTCGACCATTTTCACTGATAATAAATACGATACCCGGTTCGACCTACTGAAAAAAGGTCTCACTTCTTTGAATATTACCCAAAACTTTCCATCCATCATCGATCTGGATGTCTATTTTTTCGGGTTGATCTACGAAACGGCATTTAAAAACGAAGAACTCGATGATACACAAATAGATAATTTAAAGAACAGACTGAATGATACGATCCGCGGATTTAAGGACAATGAAAACCACAAGAGATCGCCAAATGCCTTGAAGTATCTGCGAGAACGTATCGAAATATCTATCGATATTTATAAAGATTATTTAAAATGAATCATAACAATTTTATTTTATCTCCACTCTCACGCATTTTGGAGGACCTTACCATAGCAACGGCCGGCATCTATGGTATCGAAACCTATCCGCTGTGTGAATACCTCATGCAGTCCTCTTTCCTGCGCATGACCGGAGCTCAAGAACAAAAAATGAAATGTATCTGCTGGGAGCTTGCGACCAATGATTACGAATATAGATATGAAAGATTTCGAAAGAATCCTGTAGGTGAGTGTTCTTCCTATAAGGAAAAAACGATAGTTTACAAAGACCTCATAGGGCAAATCCAAAAATTCGATGAAAACTTCGATGTTGGAACATTGCTCAACAATTCTCGTATTTTGCAGGAAACCCGGTCTGATATTATCAATATATTCACCGACACAAATATATCCATGTGGGCGTACAATAGTTTTACAGAATTTACAAATGACCGAACATGGCTAAAGAAAGAGCATTTCGGAAGTAAGGCTAATCTTTTTGAATCTTCGCTACAGAATCATTATCAAAAGATGTATCACCATAGGAACCGATGTGCCCATAATGCGTTATCCTATCAGCAAAATATTCCGACACTGAGAACCCTGTCAGTGGACGACTATAAATATGATAACTACTTTATCCGGTTTGCATTGCTGATATTAATTGACAAAATATTCATAGATCTGTATGCAAAATATCTGGAGGTTTCAGAGGTTCGGATTTAGAATCTTTGGGAAGATTGTCTAACGCATGCTACACCACTGTTAAGCTCCGGGGCAATCGAATTTCAACCGTATGGCTGATTTTGTACACCCATACTAAATAGCGAAAAGCGATTTCGGTACGACACGAGGGACTCAACTTTTCAGTGAGTCCCTCGTTAATTGTCGTCAGGCGGTTTCATGTTATCTTTGCATACAAAAACCGTACTGTATGAAAAATCAAAGAAAAACGGAATATCAGGGTAACGAAATCTATACGGATTATAATGCCGGCGGATGGTATTGTTCGGTAACCGATGTTGTGAATTTCATAACCGATAGTACCGATGTCGGGATATATTTTATCCGTGAAGCCGATGGGCAAACAAAACATACGTATGAAAAAAGGCTGTGATCTGAGATCACAACCTTTGATAAAATATCGACTGAATACATTTGCCGGGTTATTAGGCCGTTTTATTCGATAATTTTAATGTAAATCTTGCCTATTAAAACTTTTTCCCCTGCTTCAGTTATTCGGTAAACAGGATAAGTCAGCGTCGGGAAACATGCCAGAAGATAACGCGGTTCTTTCCAGATTTCGATTATCATTTCACCATTTTTGGGCGAAGTCGGAACTGCAAACCGGTTGTCCCACGTGTCTCCGGATGTTTCAACATACCAATTTATAGAGCCTGACATATAGTTTACATTCTTAATCTCGACACGCAAATATCCGCTTCCTCCGTTATAAACCGTCAGGTGGTTATTACTCAGATACCATCCTCCTACTTTATCGAACAGTTCGATTTCTTTATTAGCCGACGCTGCGGCTACCGGCAAAGCCTGAGCTTGCAGTGAAATCGTCGCACAAACAATAAAAATTCTCATTCGGATATCTCCAGCGATTTCATATCTTTGCACATAGTGAGGCCGGTATTATTAGTGAGAGGGAACGTACTTATGTACGCAGCAGGGGATTTACCAAAAGTAAATCCCCTGTTTGTGTTTATGGTTCGCGAGAGCGAAAACCAACCCTTCGGACAATCCTAAAGCAGAGATGCGCAAATATTCCGGATTGCGTCCAGACGGGCAAGTGTTTTTTGATCTTTGCGGGCAAGTGTAAAATTGTATCGGGTTTGCATCCTCCCCAGCAAATCGGCACTGATCCCTAAGGCAGCTTCGATACTCAGGGCAAATTCGGCGGAAACCGGTCTTTTGCCGTTGAGTATTTCGTTCAGCATGGAGTATGGCATACGGATCGCTTCGGCAAATCGCTTTTGCGAAATTCCTCTGTACTCTAATTCTTCTTTGATAACCGATCCCGGATGTGTGGGAATATATGCTGTCAGTTCGTTCATAGCCTTTATTTATAATGGTTCGTAATATCGAGTAATGTGCAGATAGTAATTACCGGTTCGTTTCCTTCTTTGGTAACGGTAAACTCCAAACGGTACTGATCGTTGATCCGCACGGATGAAATGCCTTGTTTATTTCCTTCGAGGGTTTCGTAATTTAAGGAGTTGATCGGGAACAGTTGTTCCACGTTTTCAGCGTCCCGAAGCGTATCTACCCGTCGAATGTAATTTTTAATTACGCCCGGCTGAAAACGATGTTTCTTGTCCGAGCATTTTCCCGTCGTATAGATTTCCTCCAAATATTCCTGATTAAATTTTACCAGCATTCTTTCAAACTTAACGTAACAAATATAGTGCTTATTATTGAAAATTCACTAAAAAAGTGACATGCTTTTTGTATGGTCATCGAAAATAAACATCTGTTAATGTAATTGTCTGACACTGATAGATCAAAATAGCAACACCAGTAGTTATTAAAATAATCCGTGAATTTGGCCCGTTATCATAATGACAAACTTAATTGATTATTGAAGATTTGCGGACGCTTTCCACTAAACCGGATTCCGGATAACGACCGATCAAGCCGGGGCAGCCGCAATGCTGTCCATTTCCTGACATGGTGAACGCTGCACAATGTATGCCTTGCAGTCCCGTTCAGACCATATGTGCGATATTACAAAAATGCTACCGCAATTCGTCAAGAACAGACTATTCGTGACTATTTATGACATGCTGATAATAGTCTGAATATTAAAGTATCCATATAATGTATATTTGCCTGAATCAATACAACAGGCTATGGCGATAGATGATATAAAAAGTATCAGTATTAAAGAATTCCTGAAGAAAAAAGGAATATCTCCCACACGGGAAAATTCTTACTCTGGAATGTATATATCACCTTTAAGACAAGAGAATACAGCCAGTTTTAAAGTGAATTATATTCAAAACCTGTGATACGATTATGGCCTCGGCAAAGGAGGCAGTATCATTGATCTGGTAATGGCTATGCAGCATTGTGATTTCATAACGGTGGTCAAAAGTCTCGAAGAACCGGGCAATATACGTATTCCGGTCTATCAAAAGGGAAATAACCTCCCTGTTCCACCCTCAATCGAGATCAAGCGTATCAGACCGTTGGCCGACCCCCGGTTGCTGTATTACCTGCGAACACGGGGTATAAAGCCCGAGATTGGAATCCAACATTGCCGGGAGGTATATTATAAATTCAGCAGCGAAAAGTTATACTATGCCATAGGATTTCGTAACGATGAAGGCGGATGGGAACTTCGCAACAGCCAATTTAAAGGAAGTTCTTCTCCCAAAACAATTACTTCTCTGGATAAAGGAGACGACACAATCGCGGTATTCGAAGGATTTATGGATTATCTCTCTTACCTTTCAATGAAACAAGAAATCCGACCCCAAGCCGATGCGGTTATCCTTAATTCTGTCACGAATCTCCCGAAGGCTTTACCGTGAATCCAAGCCCACCGAACGGTACTGGCTTATTTAGACAACGACAAGACCGGCCGCAAAACGATGCAGCAACTCCGGGAACAGATGCCCGATGGGAATTTGATCGACCGGTCTGAACTTTACCGGGGTTTTACCGATTTGAACGATTATTGGAAAAATCAATCCCGAACTATGGGAATCTGTGTGAAGCGATAACTACAAGACAAGATGCGGGGATGAAAACCTCTCGCATCTTGTCTTTATCAGTTTGTCCGCAGGAATATAATGATTTTTTGCGAGGGATAAATCGGCTATCGTCCTATGACCTCCGCTAACAGGTACTTGAGATAATGTCTCCGGGAGGATTCAACCAAAGCGTTTGGTGACCTTGCTGGAAACGGGCAGAGAAGTACTTTCAAAAACCCGATGAGAAATTTTGAATAAAGGTACGCGATGGAAAGTTGGAGATAGCTAATTATATTATTCGTTGTTTCGAGCAAGTATATACTAAAACGAAAGACATGGAGCTCTAACGGTTGTCCTGTGATCTGTCGGTACCGTTAAAAACATGAACCTAATCGTCTTTTATTCGTTCACATTTCAGGCCGGTTGTGCGCCGGCCTGAAAAAGATATTTTTATTCCTTGTCGCGCAGGCGTTTGGGTATATCCTGTTTTCTGTCATGCAACATCGCAGGGTACTTTCCCGTTAATATAGTGTAATTGATACCGCAGGAAAAAGGTACCGGTAATAATCTTCACGGCACATCGCCGCATCCAACCCACTTAAAATGATTGATCCGACAGCACAAATGAATGTGCCGCCTCTGTATTCCTGCGCTGAAAACAAGGAAAACGAATTGAATAAAGAGCATTTTGATATATACAAAGTTAATACGTCACAGGCCCGTCCTTTGCCCTTTGTCGACGAAGGAATCCCGGCAGGGTTTCCCTCTCCGGCTATGGATTACGTAGGCGACCGAATCGATCTGAATGAGGTTCTAATACTTAATCCGGGTGCGACTTACTATGCCCGTGTTCGGGATTATTACATGATCGAGGAAGAACTCGAACGGGGCGATGGTGTTCTGTTCGACACTTGTCTTGCGCCGCGTACCGGAGATCTCGCCCTGTGCGAGATATACGGTGAGCGGATGTTGAAATATATAAGTCGGCAGGGACGAACCGTATGGCTCCGGGAGGGCGCTACCTCCGGGACGATTCCCGTGGACGGCAATGCCGATGCAAAAGTGCTGGGTGTCGTAACGGTCATTATCAAAGTCAGACGACACAAGAAACGGCGTATCCTGACAGTCGGACATCTGCCTCGGAAGGAGCAAACGGCACTTTTTGAGAAAAGGGCTATTAAAGCCTCTTATTATCCGGACACGGACGTCTCCGCAGATGGTCTTATCGATCTGAATAATATATTGATACCCAATCCTGTGTTTACCTTTTTCGGTAAAGTCAGCGGCTTTTCGCTTCAGGATGACGATATAAACGATAACGATTCGGTTATCGTTGACCGTTCCCTCGAACCCGAATGGGGCGATCTGGCCGTGTGTGTCACTTCCGACGGTTTTACCATGAAATATGTTGAAGTTCTTGAAAACGGACAGGTACGGCTCCTACCCGGCAATAAAGAGTATAAACCGATCCTTATAACCGAAGAAAATGAAAGGCTTGTATGGGGTATCGTAACCCATTCGATCCGGCAATTACGTTTAAAAGGAGAACGAAAAAAGAGATGAGTGCACAGAAAGTCCTCCCCCTGAATCCCCACCAGATGATAGCATTGGCAGACGGGAATTCCTTTTATTGCTCCTGCGAGGAATCCGTACAGCCTTGGTTACATGGCAAACCTATCATCGTGGCCTCGAATAACGACGGATGTGCGATCGCTATGAACCGTCAGGCAAAACCGTTCGTCAAAATGGGCGAAGCATTGTTTCAGATAACGAATACGATCAAAGAACACGGTATCGTAACCTTTTCATCCAACTACGAACTCTACGGCGACATCAGTAACCGTATGCACAGCAACTTCGCATCCTATGTACCTAATTACGAAGCGCATAGTATCGATTATCAAAACTTAAATATAATCAAAAGCCGAAAGATAAAATCACTATATCTGATTCTATATCAGCGCAACTTTTGATAATGTTGTTTAGATAAAAAGCCTATAATCATAAGTTTTACCTTCAAAACGCGATAATAATTTTCCTATTCTAGCTATTTGATTCGAGGAATCAATCGTTGACGGTAATTTCGAGTAAAGATCAAATGAGTTCCAATTCATTTTTGTAAGACCTAGTATCTCAGATGCAATAGTATTGATATTACTGTCTCCATAATGTTTTATTATCTTAAGAGGAGCAGGAATGCTTCTTCCTCCTAAATAGAACTTGTAATTGTTCTGTCTGACTGATGGTACGATACCATGCGTCCAAAGCAATGCAGAGTACTTATTTATTAAGACACATGTTCCTCGCGAAACAGGGAATCCATCCGCTTGCAATGATTGATTATTAGCTCGCATTGCCAGAAAGCGCACATCTGGCTCATAATTGATCTCAATTAAGTCAACTTTATGAATTCCCGCTTTATTTAAACTATCATTGATCCCGTTTATTTCGTCTTCTGTAAACTTAGTTCGTTTGTGTATCACAACCCTTTCGGGAAGTTTATCTAAAGATTGATAAAATAATTCTCTTATTGAAACGCCAAATTGGAACGCGTCATTATATGACAAATATGGATTTAACTGCTTGTCAAAATGATAGTTGTCAATCTTAGATAATTTGTATTTTAATCCTTGTCCGTTTGAATCATATATATGACTACATCCGATAACAATATCCGGCTTATCTAAAATCTTAGAAAGAATATATCATATCCATCCGTAAGATGTGTTCTTTTCTTGATTATTTAATATCCATGGGGTTCGGAATGATTTTACATAGAACGAGAGAGAAAGCCACCAATAAATCTGACATTTCAAATTGTCTTTTAACGTATCTTCTCTTATTAATTGTGTTGAAACACCTCTTGATGCAGCAAAAGCTTTGATGTAATCATGCAAATCAAAACTTTCGCCTTTGTATATATAATTCTCGAAAGACTTCCATTCCTCAGGAATAAATATAACAATAGTACTTTGTGTATGGGTATTTGCTATCTGGTCTATTTTCGCAGTGATCAGTCTAGCCAATTGAAGAGCATTATTATGAATTTCCATATTGTTATCATTCTGGAAATCCAAATTATACCAATTATCCTTGTCCTCGAAGTATGGGATGTTGATAGATATATCAAAAATAGAGGCAAAACCCGGATAGTCAATTAAGTAGTCAGGATTAATATTCCCTGTGGTATGTTTTGTTTGTAATTGTGATAAAAATGAGTAAAAAGTAGCTGAATATTTTTGCCCGCAGATTACAGAAAGATTGATTTCATTAGAATGGATTATTCCATTAAGAGTTACATCATAAGGCCTATTATTAGTTAGGCCTCGCATTGGATGATAGTCTCGGGATTCATTATTGCTGACTTTATTCCGAAATACTAACTGCGGCTCCAAAAACTGCACACCCTTAAAAGGAGCAGTTCTCTTATCAAATGACCGAATACTGTATGCTCTGAAATTCGGATCTAGTACATTAATCTCACCATAAGCTGAATTACAGGAAATCTGAAATTCAAATCCAGTCCCAGAAGATAATGGATATTCGAATTTCAATCGCCTGTCATTAAAAAGAATTGTATTCCAATCGGACAGATACTCATCATATTTATTGTTATATAGTTTCTCTAATACTGTTTTACTTATCTCTTGTTTCTTCTGTTTAGTTATCTCAGCTGTGGAAGTAAGGTATATTGTAGGCAAAAATACTAAGTAAGCATAATCGTTACTCTTATCGAAAAATAACGATAGGAATAACGACCTGTGAATTGCCATGTTTCCGATATTGCGTTCGGATGATTTTAGCCAAAGTTTTTCTTTATTATCAGACTCAATATTTGGATTACTTGTAAAGTGCTTAATAATAGCCTGTAACATCAAGGATCTGAATGCACCTACATTTTCTATATCCTTTTTTGAAATAGGTTCACGTTTAATATCTCCCTTAAGATAAGTCTTAAATATCGAGTTTATCTCACTTAAGGTTCCAAGTGCAAAGACTTTTCTCTTGAAAGGGACAGCACATATGTTTGTGTTTTTAGTGATTGCTCGCAACAAACTCCAAGGCTTTTCATTACCATAATCGATCTCAAATTGGAAGACCTCCTTGGGAAAAATAATAGGATGGAGATTGCTTTTTATATACTTATCTGTCTTAGTTATATTTAAATTAAATTCCGTTTTATGAAATTCATCTTCAGATACATTTTTTAATGCTTCATCAATTTGCTTTGAAATAACAGGATCGTCTTCAAAAGCCGATTTCGATAAATGGATCATTGTCTTGTCAAATCCATCTGTAGGCACATAATAAGCCTCTCGTCCTGATGCTCTAATGGCCAATAATAATTCGCAAACTTCTGGATTTATCTCCTCTCCATATCCACACCAATATAATCGTCCAGCACCTTTTTTGGTAAAAGCATCTTTCAGAGCATCCATAAGAGACTTATCTCTACCGCTATACCCTAATACTATCATGTTTTTATCTAAATGATAGCTAGATAAGTGTTCTTTGAATGTGTTATCTTGAGCATCTAACTCTTGGCTAGTATTCTTTAGTGTGGAAAATTTGTAGTCTCCGTGTAGCGCTATTGTTAGAAGTTCTTTGGAACTTTGATTTCGATGAATCCGATCTACATTATCTAAATTTATTTCGATAGGAGTCAGCCTGTTTTGGTGAGCTGCGCGTACTATTAATCCATCGAAGTTTGTAGTCCATATGGATTTAATGATATTATATTCAGCTAAAAGACAGATTAGTTTATAACCAATATACGGTTCTTTGTTTTCAGTAAGGCTAAAAAAGTATTTTCTCCTGTCTTCCGCAATAGGATAAGCATTCTCCGCATAAAAACTGTACTCATCGGAAGAATCCAATACCGGATATCCTCCGGCATTATCCAGCCATTTCTGAATACTTTTCCTTACAGCATTGTCTTTGAAATTTTTGTAATATTCTGATGAATTCACATTTTTCGACAAGAAAATATCTTTCTTCCATTCCCAAATACAATCGTAGGCGGATTGGACTCCCGAGCTTATAGATGCCCCAGCCCCCAAAAGGAGGGAGTGTGGTACATCGATATTTCGCTTGAAAGATCTCAAAAAAGCTGCGTATTCGAGGATTATAGTTTTTCCCATTATTATACAAGACGATAATTAAAAATACGTGCTAACAGCAAATTCGAACTGATCAATAAATATCTTTTTAAATGCCGATATATTATTCTGTTCGTAAAAAATAAGCATAGCCTTTTTATAATCAATAGAATCTACGGTCCGAAATGAAATCGGACAATAATCATTAGCCATCAGTTCCGCGTTACTTACGATTCTCGCAGTCCTCTTATTTCCATCGTTGAACGGTTGGATATAAGATATCAAGACCAGCAACAACAACGCCTTTTCGAATATATCCTTACGGCAATTCACTAAATTGCAAACCCCATCCAAAGCCTCCCGAATCTGAAATTCATTGTCTAACGGTCGGTAATTCGTTCCGGTAATACCTACACGACGGGTGCGAATGTTCCTATCCACATCTAAGTCTTGTATCAGTATGCTATGTATGTTCTCCATCTTCGCTACGGTTAGCGGTTGAAGATAATGCGGATTCTCTATCAGATAATCCAAGGCCTCTTTGTGATTGAGGAGCATAGTGGCTTCTTCCAGCGATTTGCCGGAGGCTGTTTCTTTCTCCAATAGCAATCGTTCCGTTTCCAGCAGAGAGTATGTATTCCCTTCAATCTGAGAGGACTTCCAGCTTAAGTCTACCGCCAGACGCTCCATTTCCTTTTTGTATTGAGCCACGGTCAATTTGGCCACATTTTTTTGGAACTGATGCTGTAATCCAGTGAGTTTTTCATACTCCTCTTTGGTAAATAATGGGACATCGGTCAGAATGCTGAGCAGTTCAAAGTTAAAATGACCTATTATTTTACGTTGGTCAATCTCTTTCTTGAAGTACGTCTCAACGTCTATGGGTGCAAACATATCATAAGTCGGTGACACAAAATATCGCGTCCCTTTATTTTGCCCCTCCACCGAGAGTTTGTTTTCAGCAATCAACACAGTAAGATCTCGTCGGATAGTGGCCGACGAAATATCCAATCCAAGCCCTGTTGTTATTTCAGAGGAGGATACTCCGGGATGCTCTCGAATATACTGAATGATACTGTCTATTCTCTCTTTTTTCATGCTATTCAAATTTTATCGCTCACAAATATAATGATATTTCACTCATAAATCACATTTTTTGAGCGATATTGCATGGGCTTGATGAGCGATATTTACACATCCATTAAAATCATTTTAAAACAACTGCTTATGGAAAAAGACATTTATGAATTACACGAAATGTTGGAGGAATATATTAGAAACAACATATTCTCTAGCAATTTGATCAGAAAGCTTTCTTTTCAGTTTCAACGATTATTACATTATATGGACGAGCATTCTACGTCGTTATACACCAAGGAACTTGGAGATCAGTACCTAACATTTAGGTCATTACCTGTTAATAATCGAAGAAAAAAAGAAACGTCGTTCAATATGGAAGCTCGATACATAACCTTGTTAAACGGGATGCTAGAAGATAAATGGATAATAAAGGTATCCAGAAAGAATCTTGAGATTCCATTACCCGGTTCTCTCGGAGACTATTGTATGAATTTCCTTGAAAAATATGCAACCGCAAGAAGGCTTAATATAAAAACGAAAAACAATTACTATAACTCGTTATATAAATTCTGTGAAAGAATGGAATTTGATCATGTCACATCATTCTCCGATATTACGGCTGAAAAAGTACTTGATTTCGTATCTTCTATCCACAACTGCAAGGATCACATTGCAACTATCCTCAGGGCCCTGCTGAGACAATTGCATGATGAGAAAATCATTGATTTTCGAACCGCATCCATTCTTGACAATATAAAAACAAGACCCAAATCGAAATTACCGTCCTATTACACTCCACTGGAGGTAATGGGCGTGGAGGCAACTATAGACAGGAAATACCCCTTGGGTAAACGGGATTATGCAATGATCTTGTTGGCAACACGCTTGGGACTACGATCTTCTGACATCCGATTTCTGAAGTTCTCAGATCTAGATTGGGATACTAACCTAATTTATTTAGAACAATTCAAAACGAAACGAAAAATAGAATTGCCATTGCTGACAGATATCGGCGAAGCTATTATTGACTACATACAGCACGGTCGACCAAAATCAGAGTCCAAATTTGTTTTTCTGCGGGCAAGTTCTCCCTATGAGCCATTGACTAGCACTGGATTATACGTGATAATCAATAAATATTTTCAACGCTCAAATGTGGAATGGGGCAAAAGACGCCATGGAATACATGCAATGCGCCATAGTTTGGCGACTAACATGTTAAAAAAAGGGACTCCGATAGCGGTAATCTCCGATTCATTAGGACATGCCGATTCGATAACGACGATGAAATATATTCATTTAAATGTAGACGGTCTGCTTAAATGCACGCTGGATGTGCCTATTGTGGATAATGATTTTTACTTACAGAAAGGAGAGGGAATATATGAATGATTATTTTGTTTACAGAAGCATATTTGCTCCATATATCAAAGGTTTGTTAAAAGAAAAGGAACGAAAAGGACACCTCAAGAGTACAATGTTCAAATGTTATATGTTAGAGTTCGATCGCTTTTTCAAAGAGCATGGGATAGAGGACCTTCATATAAAAAAAGATACTATAACCACTTGGAGAGCAACTCGGATTAATGATAATGAACGAAATTTATATCATAAATATATTGCGTGGGTACACCTGTGCCGATATATGTGTGGGCTTGGAATCGAATGTTATATACCCAGAACTCCGAAACAAGGGCGTCAGAATGATTATATTCCCTACGTTTTTACACACGAAGAAATAAATACCATCTTCTCTACATGTGATAAATTAAGAATAGTTAAAGGTCACAATATTACACCTCTTTTTGTTATGCCAGCCTTGTGCCGTCTGCTATATAGTACAGGGATAAGGATTGGAGAAGCACTGGCCATTAAAAATGAGGATGTGGATTTTGTGAATAGTGTCATTTACATTAACAAGTCGAAGAATGGCCAACAAAGATTAGTTGCAATCAACAAATCTTTATCAATAGTTCTCCAGCAATATATAAACTTCAGGAATAAGATTCCTGTTGACGGTGTTAATTCTCCCGAACATCATTTTTTCGTGACGCAGCGTGGAAGGCCATGCTTCTATGGGAATATCAGATGGTGGTTCAGCCGGGTATTATATTTCGGCAATATTCCGAAGCGAGCGTATCGTAGTCGTCCAAGAATTCACGACTTACGACATACAGCAGCGGTACATGCATTACAGAAACTAGTTAGTACCGGCACTGACGTTTATTGCGCCCTGCCTCTAATTTCTACGTTTATGGGGCACAAAAATATTACATCGACCGAAACATATGTGCGACTGACGCATGAAATGTTCCCCGAATTAATAAATATGGAGAAAATCACATCTTGTGTTTTCCCCGAAATTCAATATGCTAAAGTGGAGGATATATATGACGGATTTCGCTAAACATTTAGAGAATTTCTTCATCAAATATTTGATTGGAGAATGTGGCTCATCGCAACATACGATTCGGGCTTACAGAAATAGTTTCGCTCTATTGCTTACGTTCATGAAGCAAAGAAAACAAATTGATGCTGACAAACTGGAACTAAAACATCTGAACAGAGAAGTTGTGCTTGACTTCTTGTTATGGTTGGAACAAGAATATAACAACAGTATTTCAACTCGCAATCAGCGCTATGCTGCAATCCGTTCTTTCTGTAAATATCTACAATACGAAGAACCAATGCGAATGGGAGAATGGCAGAATATTCGCGCTATAAAGATGAAGAAGTCCATCAACAAAACTATTGATTATTTGTCCGTTGATGGGGTAAAGTTACTTTTAGCTCAAATTCCAGATAATAACAGAAATTCACGACGAGATTTGGCTATGCTTGCATTGCTTTATGACAGCGGTGCCCGAGTTCAGGAATTGGTAGATTTGACACCATCTTGCATAAGGTTTGATATCCCATATAACATTCGCCTAACAGGGAAAGGTAATAAACAGAGAATCGTCCCATTACAAAAAGAGCAAGTTAAATTATTAGAACAATATATCGAAGATTATAATCTGAACTGTCCGGAAAAAGCATCTTGTCCTCTTTTTTTCAATCGAGTTGGGGATAAGTTGACAAGTGCTGGTGTTACTTACATTTTAAAGAAATATGCTAATGCCGCAAGATTAACTAATCCGGATCTATTCCCCTGCATTATAAGTCCGCATAGCCTCAGACATTCAAAAGCAATGCACCTGCTTCAATCGGGTATTAACCTGATATATATCAGGGACTTTCTCGGTCATAAAAGTATCCAAACTACGGAAATATATGCTCGTGCTGATTCCAAACAAAAAAGAGAGGCATTGGAAACCGTTTATATTGATGTAATTCCGGAAAAGAATGACACACGTTCTTGGGAGAAAAATCAAGGATTAAAAGAGTTTCTAAAAAATCTCGGGAGCTAATGCAATTATTTTAATCAAAAGCCTAAGTCGAAAGTCGAATACCATTACATTTGATTCTGAACAAAATAAGACTTCGGCTTTTGATTATATTTAAGTTTTGATAATCGATATTATCAGAAGCTTCTGATAATATCGACGAAGGTTTTTTGGATATGACGGGGATGGAAAAGCACGGATACGAAAAACTGGGACGTGAGATTATACGTACTACCCGGCGAGGTATAGGCATACCTATCTGTTTGGGAATCGCTCCGACAAAAGTGTTGGCAAAAGTGGCCAATAAACTCGCAAAGACGGATGATACTTGTAAAGGATTGTATATAATCGATACAGAAGCAAAGCGCACAGACGCTCTTAAAAAGCTGCCCATAGGCGACGTGTGGGGCATTGGCCAGCAATATGAAAAAAGACTGCTGGCGATCGGAGTTCGCACGGCCTATGATTTTTCCGTTCTCCCGCGTGAATGGGCGCTAAAGAATATGACTGTCGTGGGCGAACGTCTCTGGCGTGAACTGAACGGAACCCCTTGTATAAGCCTCGAACTTGCGCCTCCCGATAAGCAGGAGATATGCACGTCGAGGGCTTTCGGCAAGATGACCTCCGATTTTGATGAAGTGAAGGCGGCCGTTGTGCGTTATCTCAGTTCGTCGGCACGCAAGCTCCGAGCTCAAAACAGCTATGCCCGCCGCATTTATGTGGGTATAGAAACCAATCCTTTCAACGAATACCAACGCCAGACCTATAGGGGACTGCAGATAGAATTTCCCGTTCCAACGGACAATACGTTTGAAATGATACCTTATGCCCTGACGATACTCAAGGCGATATGGCCGCAGTACGTCCCCGGCGAGAAACCTTTCGTTTTCAAACGGGCAACCGTGACTCTTTCGGATATCATGCCTGCCGAAGCTGTGCAGTTAAATATATTTTATCAGCAAACCAACATCGAGCAGTTACGCAGGCTGCAGGCTACCGTCGATGAGGTAAACGGCCCACTGAATCTCGACAGTCGCCTGGTTGTATTGGGTGCGGAACTGACCGGAAAGAACAACACGCGTCTGCGGCGCGATATGCTTTCCAAATGTCCTACGACAAAATGGAAGGACAGAATAGAGATCAAAGCTGACAGATACAATCTTTAGCATATTCAAATATAAGTCCCTCGTTGTTTATAACGAGGGACTTAATCATTACGGCATAAGAATCTTTCCGGTGCTAATTTCATATCGGGCTAATTTACCGTTTATGTCCATTAAGGACATAATGACGTTTTATCACTGACAGAGTGTTCTCGGATTGTCCGTATACCTTATGCGAGATCAATGGAAAAAAGCGCATTATTTACCGGAAGTTTTTTCATCGATTTCAGAATCATTTTCAAAACTGATTGAATACTCCTTTGTTTGTTTGAAGTTATCCACCACTACAAATTTTATTTCCGAAGATTTTGTCGACAGGCTTTTATAAAAAAGCGTAAATACCTGTTCCTGCGGGTCTGACTTGTCGAGTCCAGCTATCGCATCGAGTTCGTGAAGTTCCCGGTTTACCAACCGGATTCCGGCCTGATCGTATACCTCACCTTTCCCTGCCATCTGAATGTATCCGATGTAATATTTTGCATCTTGGTAATTGCCCGAACGATGCAGCGTGAAACGTATCTCGACACTTTCATCCTTTCGGATTTCTTTCTGAAGATACCAGTGAGAAAGAGAAAAATCATACGCTTGCTGAATGTTCGGTTTGTCGTTGCAGGAAAAAAAGAGGATTACAATACTGAGAAGGATGATACATCCTATGGCAATGGTTTTCATAATAATAATCTCCATGTAATTAATGGTTATCGTAAAATTGTATTGTCCCGGATACGGGTAGCAACCGCTTGTACCGTCGGGACGCTTACGGCGTTTCCCAAAAGATTGTAGCGTTGTCTTAGAGAAAGGGGTTGAATCTTTCCGTTATAATTGCCCCAGCGAGTAAAATCATCTTCAAACCCTTGCAACCGTTCACATTCTACGGGTGTAAGCATCCGCGCTTTTTTTAATTGTTCGGCACTGAAGGGTGATTGGCAACTTTGGCCGCGAGGAATCTCCAATATGTAATCTGCCATTGTCGGTCGCCCCCCATAAGACCGGATTATCGTTCCAAAACATGAATTCTTATTATATTTAGTTTTATCATCCTGGCAATATTCCTCTCCGATAGGAAAAATGTTTCCGGCACATTGTCCTGTACGACGTCCGACAAGGTATATTCGCTCTCGACTTTGGGGTAGAAACCATTTTGTATTAAGCAATTGCCATTCGAGTCTATAATTCCCAATGTCGGCAAACGCTTTAAGTATGGCCCAGAGATCCGCGCGATGTTTTGTGAAGAGCACTCCTTTAACATTTTCCCAGACAAAAACGTCAGGTTTGAAATGCCGAATTGCTTCAATTGCGTAGCTGATAAGGGAACTTCTTGTTCCTTTAAGTCCGGCTCCGATTCCAAGAGAACTGAAATCCTGACAAGGAGATCCGAAAGTGAGTATGTCGGGGTGCGGGATATCTGCCCCGGTAATGTTTTCAACCGATCCGATGTGTATGGCATGAGGAAAATTAAATTTAAAGTTGGCGATAGCATGTTTGTCTATTTCCGAGAAATAGGTTTGTTCGAATGAGCATCCGGCCTGTTCGAATCCTTTGGAGAACCCGCCGATACCTGCAAATAATTCTAATAAAATCATCTTGTTTTCTTATCCTGTTAAATTAGGTGTAATATGATTTGCGAGATTGCTCCCAGCAGACAGAAATCTCTGTTTGCATATAGCATCAGGGCACGGTAAGAACTGACGAGAAACCATAAACCGGAGGATTATCTGTTCGCAAACATCCTGTTACGCCACAATCTGCAGCTCCGGTTCAAATTCAATGATTCATATTAGTTTATTATAAATTTGAGTCCGAATCCTAGCAGCGTATTAAAATGCCCGATATCCGAGCCGAACAGTACGCGCTGCCGGACATTGAGTAACAGAACAAGCCTGTCCGTTAGAAAAGTTTCCAATTCAAGCGCAGGAATAACCCCATAAATAAAACAATCCTCGTTTCGTAGCGTGGATCCGTCTGAAAGAGCGGACTTGCCTCAGTTAATCGTCTCATATCCGGTAAGGGTCGACAAACCCGCAGAAAGGAAAATATCCTTGCCGCGATTGGAGAGAAAAGGCACATAGTACCCGCCTTCGAGCGTGAACTGACTTCGGGGAATGATATCCGTGCGATACCGGTATTCCTTCTGAAAATAATCTGCACCGACTACCCAGCGACTTTTGTTCCTGTTGTAACGGCTCAGTGCAAGGCCGCAGTGAAACAGTCTCTCTTTGTATTTATTACGGAACAGAAATCCATCTACCGTCCCTGCCGTAAGCTGAATTCCGACCTGACGCGGAAGATATCGTTGTGCCGAAGCTCGTTCTCCGGAGAAAAGAAACAGGCAAGCCAATAAGCAAATAACCAAAAGTCTCATATCGCTATCGCTTTAAATGTTTAATGATGTGGGCATCGATCAGATCCGCATTCTCAATATGAAAACGCTGATGACGGCTGCCATCTTTTTCGTAAATCTCGACTTCGAGGAACTTGTCGTCGGGAATTGTTATTTTACCAAAAGCGTAGACCATATGACCCGATGAATGTCCCTCGATATGCGTGAGGTTACTATACGTCCGAACCGGCTCGATGACAGTCTCCTGCTGGGCCGTCCTGCGGGCAACCTTTTTGTCGACAATGCGGAACCGGATAAAATCCACGTCGAAGGGAACATTCGATGTGTTCATCAGACTTACGTGAAGAAACAGCAAATCCTTGTGTACGTAAATGCCCCGCAACAGGGACTGCATGCCGAACTCCCGGCTGCCGATGTGTTTCACATCCCGGCGATTCTGCTGGTAGATGGTGTACATGATTTTACGAATGGTCGCCGGATTTTCAGATCCTAATTCGGTGACCTGAATGCCGCCACCGCTGTCGTCGGGACTTTTTGCCGACTTTCATTGATCCATATTGATATTAAGCATCTCCGGCTCGTCGGTGTATACTACATTGAAGGAATAAAACGTGCCGTCCTGCGTAATAACTGAGAAGTTTGTCTCTTCTTCAAAACCTTCCACCGCTGCTTTTACCCGAACGACATTCTCGACCCCATCGGACTTTCCTGCAATGATGTCCGTACTCCCCAAGTCCACGTATTTAACTGCAGAGGGAAATATCAGATGAACGGTTTTGCTAAAGGTGACCTCCAGACGGTAGGATGCGATGCTTTGGCCGGAAGATATGGTTTTAACTTCCTGAGCATAACCAGACGACGTAACCAGCATCCCAAGTATCGCGCATACTAATTCTATTGTTTTCATTCTTGACATGATTTAATGATTAAAAAACTTTTTATGACCGTTTAGGTACGAGCAATACTTTGTATCCCGCTTTGAGCGTGATACGTACCGTTCGGATTTTCTTGCTGAGTAACTGTGTCCCGCTTTGAATAAGGCCCCGGGAAAGATCCATCGCCACCTGCTGGCCGGCAGAATGGGTAATGGAAACGCTGTTACCCATATTATTGCCCACATCCGCCAATGCTTCTTTGGCCGCATTACGGTCGTCAGAACCGGGAACGAAAATTCCCCGTTGTCCGTCGGTATCATATACGGTCATTTCCACGGGAAGAATATTTCCGCCGTATTCGAGACTTTGTATGATTATCTCAAGACGTTCCCCCTGAATACTGGCAGATCCCGTCACGATACTGCCGACAGGGATAATGACATTACCCGCCTGCATCGCCTGCAACAGTCGCAGCCGAACCCGCTGCCCCTGAACAAGCGTTTGGTCTTCGCTGATACAGGCCGCTATCGTGTTGGCCCCCATCCGATAATTCGTGCCGACGGCAGTATTGAACCCATAATTGCGGCGTTCGCACAAAGATGCCAGAAATGAAGAATCCACCGACTGCTGGGACAGACTCGAGATCGGATTGTGGCTAACACTCTGTACCGCAACAACCTCGCTTTTTTCTTCACTCGGAATCGAAGTCTGCGGTTGATTAACCGTCGGATTCAGATACCGGGCAGCCATTTGATACGAACGTTCCATCATCTGCTCCTGACGGTTCTGCTGATCCGCCATCTCCTGTTGCGTTTTCAATTGGGAGAGTAACTGATCCACCTTCTTCTCCAATTGGTGGCTTTCCTGTTCTTTGGTCGGTTTATAGAAGTCGGTTATCTGTTCGTTGACCTGCCTGTAAGTTTCCGCAGACTGGTAAATATTTTTGTTCGATGGAGTATTCTGCTTTGTCAAGGCAGAACTTTCATTATTCCCGGTATTGGAACTATTCCGGACATTGGCCTTCATCAGCTCTCCGGCAAAATCCGAAAGGGAGGTGCGCGTCTGAGCGGAAGATTCCAGTTGAGCCTTTTCATAAACGGTCTTTTTACTGGAGGGCACCTGTTCCTCTTTGGGTTCCGGAACGTTCACATTGTAGCCTTTCACGTTTTGCGGATCCTGCTGCTGAGGATTCTTTGTCGGTGCGAAAATTCAGTAAATAGCAGCCAGAAAGACCAGTACGAACAAAGGAATAGCCACGCGTTTGCGGCGCTGTTGCAGCTGCTCGGCGCTAAGCTGCTTTTGGGGCGGTCGTTCCGGATTCTGGGGCAGTTGTGTTTCGCCCGTATTATTTATTTGCATTGTCATCCAAATTAAAAGAATTTAACCATATACTGTCGAGGGGAGCCAAATTTCCCAACGAGTCGAGGGTTATTTCCTGTTTAGGGGTGTCTGATCCGTCGATTAGCCGATCCACGCCATGCAGAAAAATAACAAGGCATCCACACAAAATAATCAGGAGCATTCCGAGAACAACGGCCTTGCGCTCTCTGGGATTCAGCCGGTCACACAGCTCCTTTATCCGGCTTTTAAAGTTCATTTTTTCGGTTTTCATCGTTTTATCTTTCAATGGTTCGTAAATCTTTATTCTCGACTATCCGGAACTGTTCGATCATAAATCCTTGCGGGTTATTGTCCGAGCGGACGGAATTCAACAGATCGCATTCGGTAACCAAAGAACGCTCCGTGATATTGCTTTCGCGGATTATCATCTGACGGGCGAAAGTGGTCATATGGTAGGGATAATTGACAAAATCACAATGCATGCTGTCTATCACTACGGTCTGAGTGATATTGGCCGCTATGATCCGGTTGTAATATCCCTTTTCGTTCCAGTCTTTATAGTATCCGTAAACACTTTTATCAGACAGGAAGAGTGCACGGTTAATGTTCGATTCGATTGCCGCCTGATCGGGAGCCATCGAAAAGAACAGTTCATGGAAGCGCCGCACGTGCTCTTTAGCTTCCACCGGTCTATTCAATGCTGCATCCTGAGACAGAGCGACAATAAGCGATTTGCCCTGATCCAAAACATATACCTTCTGCCGTTGACGTTCTGCAAAAGCGTAGGATTTGGCCAGAGCGTAAATCGTTACACTAGCACAAATACCCAAAAATATCATCGTAAACAGACGAATCTGCTTAAAAGAAGTCTCAATATTTTTCAGTGTTTTAAATTCCATAACAGTTCTATTTTTTTAATAGTACAGCCGACACATTACCCGTCGTTGCTCCCGCTGTCGCTCCCGCGATATTGCCGACCTTGTTGACGGTATTGTTCACATTCCGATTGTAGGCACTCATGCCTCCGGCCTGTACAATCCAGTTCGAAACGGTCGGGATACAGAAATAACCGACGATACCAATCAGCATGAATACAATGTATATGGCCCCTGAACCGTCGGCATGGAAAATAGCCAGCGGATCCATCATGTTTTCAATGTCGTTTTTGAGAATCAAAGTCTGTATTTTCGATAACATGGCTCCGAAAAGATCGGCAACCGGCAACCATAGATATACGCTTATGTACCGGGCAAGTCATTGTATCAACGTATTGTGAAAACCATCGAAAACACTGATCGCAAAGGCCAAAGGCCCTAATACCGAGAGTACGATGAGAAAGAAAGTTCTGATCACATCCACAATCAGGGAAGCCCCCTGAAAAATTACCTCGATAACCTTACGAAAAGCCATCTGCACCAGATTGTCGACCGAAAACATATTGACCATACTGTACATATTTTCCATAGAAGCATAATCCTCGTCACTTCATTCGAATTGCTCGATCTCCTTATCGAACGATTCGTCGGTAACATATACGCCCCCGGTGAGGATGTTGCGTAAGCGTGCTTCACTTTCCAGTTTGTCTTTTTCTTTCTGATATTGCCGCACATCGAATTGACCGTCATGTAACATGGCCTCCGTCCCTTTGACAATCGGATGAAAAATTCCGTTGATTGTTCCCAGTACCATCGTATCGAAAAACAGAATACAGAGTCCCAATGCAAATGGGCGAAGTAGGGAAAACACATCGATCGCTTCCCCCCGGGCCATCGACTGCCAAACGCGGTAAGCAATGAAGAAAAGAGCACCGAGAGTCGCCAACGGCATCGCTACATTGGAAATGGGCATGCACATCTTCATCATATCTTCGTAAAGATCCTGAAGAATCTGGTGCATGTTGTCAAATGATATTTCAAGTAGTATCATAATGTCGTTTTTTAGTTACCAATATCGCTCGTCGGAACTACCGTAGAGTCTCATAATCTGATCGGTCTCTCCGGCTTTCTTTGCCCGGAAATACGATACCGAAATGTTTTTTCTGGTGTAGTAACTCGCCAGATTCCGATAACGAATCATCTGATTGTATACGCGTTCGATCAGATCAATACGGTCTTTGTCAGTCATGGACATGCCGGTGGGATTAATGACATTTTTTAATTCCAGAATTGCATCGCTGCTGCGCTGCATAATTTTGTTATATCCGAAGGCGATAGCCGAGAGTTCATTGACATTGTAATTTTTGTCATTAAGCATCCGGGCGTAATTATTTACATAAATATCGCTGATTTCACCGAGAAGCAAAACGGATTGCTGAACCTTTCGCGCATCTTTTACCAGATTATGTACAGCCTTGAGTTTGTCGTAATATTCTTTCCCTTGCTCATAGATTTTTACAGTTTCTTGGAAATTACTGAGCATACGCTCTGCCGTTGCCGAAGTTTCAACAATCTCGTTGACACTGTTGACGATGCTTTGTGCAAGGTTCGATGGATCGGTAACGACCCATTGAGCATGAGACTTGCTATCAATCACCGCGATGAGAACCAGCAGAATGATTCATTTTTTCATGGTCTTGCAGTTTAATTATTATTTTTACAGCGTTTCTCCCTGACCAGTTCCCGAATGGCCTGAGTCATATTGCCGCCGAACCTCTCGGCTCTTTCGAGCACTTCGAGTTTTTCAGATTCTTCGGTTGTATAACACAAATACTCTGCGAGCGATACTTCTGTGGCATATACGGACGAGAATACACCTCCGAGTCCTATTCAAACTTCTTTATATTTCCGGGCCGGATCGTTCGACTGGTTGATCGAAAGTATCTGGTTTTTTTCTTTATCGCTCAAGCCGAGCAACTGCTGGATCGCGTCGAATTTGTTGAGATACTTGCGTTGATCCAAAAGAATCTTACAATCAGCATTATTTATAATCGTTTCTTTTACGACCGGGGAAGAAATAATATCGTCAATCTCTTGAGTCACAATAATTGCCTCACCATAATACTTACGCACGGTTTTAAAAAGATATTTAATGTATTCGGCCATTCCCTCTTTTGCGATGGCTTTCCAAGCCTCCTCGATGACAAGCAGTTTACGAATACCGTGTAACCGTCGCATTTTGTTGATGAAAACTTCCATCAGAATGATCGTCACTACCGGAAAGAGGATTTTGTGATCTCGGATAGAATCGATCTCAAAAACGATAAAACGTTTATTCAGCAGGTCGATTCTTTTATCGCTGTTCAGCAGAAAATCGTATTCTCCGCCGCTGTAAAACGGCTCCAACACATTGAGGAAACCATTTACATCGAAATCTTTCTCCCGGTATTTCTTTGCTTTGAGTACTTTTCTGTAATCTCTCTGTACGTACTCATAAAAAGTGTTGAACGAGGGGGTGATGTTCCGGTCTTTGCGAATCAGCTCAATGTATAAATTGACAGCATTGGACAAGGCCACCTCTTCCGAACGGGAAGGTTGCTCGGTATCCCGCTTTCAGAGGGTCATAATCAATGTCTTGATAGACTCCTTCTTCTCGATATCGTACTGATAATCGTCCGTGTAAAATGGATTGAAAGAGATTGGATTCTCTTCGGTATAGGTTTGGTAGATGCCATCTTCGCCATCGGTAATTTCCCGGATCAGTGAACAAAGCCCCTGATAACTATTACCGATGTCGACCAACAGGATATGTGAGTTTTGCTCCCAATATTGTCGAAGCATGTGATTCATGAAAAATGATTTGCCACTTCCAGATCCGCCCAATACGAATTTATTGCGGTTGGTAACGATCCCTCGTCGCATGGGTTCATCCGAAATGTCGATATGCAATGGTTTCCCGCTTAGCCGGTCTGCCATTTTAATACCGAACGGAGAGAGAGAATCCCGATAGTTGGTCTCTGCGATGAAAAAGCACAGAGCCTGTTCTATAAATGTATAAAACGATTCCTCTGCCGGAAAATCACCCTCACCACCGGGTATGGCGGCCCAGAAAAGCGTAGGTACATCGATCGTATTGTGTCGGGGTTTGCATCCCATCGCAGCCAGCGCGGCTCCGGTATCATTTTTTATGGTTTTGAGTTCCTCGCGGTTGTCGCTTCACGCCATGACATTACAATGGGAACGGACGGGAACCAGACCGAACGAGTGCGCTTGATTTAAATAACTCTCGATCCATTGTTTATTGATTTCATTGGCACGGCTGTATTTGGAGAGCGAATGTAGATTCCGGGCCAACTTCTCGAAACGCTGTAACGCTTCTACCGAATCATCTATGAATACGTATTGATTTACGATATGATTGCAATTCAACAGCAAGCCGATCGGTGCTGCAAAACCAAGCCGGCAGTCCGACCGATCCGTCGAAAGTCGTTCGTAACGGGTATCGGTTGCGACATTGCCCGGCAGATCGTCTACATCGGAAAGCGTGTGCAAACAAAGAATTTTATCACCCACACGCATCTCCTCGGGATACATCTGGATATCCTGCAAGGTGGTGGTGTCTCTTTGCGAAAGAGAAAAATATCGTTCCAATACACCGGGAGTATCAGACGTGCCGACGATCTCATCGGTGGTCAGCGGAGTCAGAGTGACGTATCCCGAATCGTTTATGATCTGGACAAACTGATTGACAGACTCCAGAAACCCCGGTATGATATCTTTGTTGCGGATTTCATGAGGAATGATATTGCCCCGGCAGAGAATGGAAAAATTACTCTGTTGACGACTCCGTTCTTTTGTGGTTTTGGTAATATACAGAAAAGACGTGTGGTGCAAATACGGCCGCTCGTTAAAATGCAATTCAAAACTGCGGCTTAAAAAACTCTCGTCGGCGGAAACCGCTGCTGGATGATAGTTCTCCTTTTCGAACCAATCCTGCCGATGTATTATGGTGTAGTTCGGTAATACCTTGACTGCTTTTGTTCACACCGCATGGATGGCCTCATAATCCTGAGAGGATACGGTATACAATTCGGGAAGGCGAACGCGGAACCCGATAGTGATATCTGCATCTTTGGAGAGAATGCAGCCCTCTTCTACAGCCAGAACGGGAAACTTTCGTTCGAGAGTCGCTGCCTTTAATGTATTTCTCATAATACTAACTTTTTCGTGTGATTAATCCGGAAATCCGTTTACGATTGATAATATACCGGGGTCGGTAATGCCGGGCCTGTAGTTTCATCACGCCGTGAGTACCGTATTTTTTGTTCAGATAAAAAATACCTCAAACCAACATCGTAGCTATGATAATACAAAATCCGATGCAGATCCCTTGATGAATACCGATCATGTACATAAATACGAACAATATAAAAATGGCTATGAGACCACCGGCAAAGAAAACAAGATACTGCGCTCGGAGTCCGTGAAATTCGGCAGGCTTACCGATCCCTTTATTGATTTCATACTCCATGTTATATAATATTTCCCAGAAAGAATGACTGAAGTACTGTTGCCGCCACAATCAAAAAAACGCAACTGCCAAACCAACTGGCTGCTGTTTTTCCCGTATCCGGATCGCCTGAACTGAATTTATTATAAGTCTTGATCGCTCCAACCAGTCCGACCACAGCGCCGATCGCATAAATCAATTTCACGGCAGGATCAAAATAGCTCTTGACCATTCCTTCCGCTTTGAGCAGGCCCGCTCTGCCGTCACCCTGAGCGTATACTGCCGTAGCTCATACCGCAATTCAAAGCAAAAGGAAGAATGTTTTTTTAAAACGACTGTTCATTTTAATGATATGTTATATTGAAGTTTATAAAAACCGCAGGCAGCGCGGAGCCGCCTGCGGCACCCATTTAAAATGCAACCACGCAATAGCTCCAAAGGAGCGTTACGATCAGCTCGAATCCTGGTAGTCTTTCATAATACCCTCCTTGTTTTAATTGGTTAAACATATTCCTCGATATCGAAAATATCGAGTATCGTTTCTTTTGTCTTCTGGGTAAGCGGACGTCCTCCGTTTTGACCGATGTAGAGATCCATGTAACGCTTTATCTTTTGACTGCTGCCCAAAATATTCGCCCTAAGCAGCCTCTCCATATCCGTCCCTTTTAGCCGCAGGAAAGCATCCCTAGCCTGCTCCTTTTCCTTTTCGGAGGGGGTGCCCCGGGTCAGTGCATCTTCAATGACTTCCATGTCGTCAAAAGTGACTCCGGCAGCCCGATGGGGAGTGTCCTCTTCGACACGGCCGAGAACTTCGTTCCGTTCCGGGATTGCATCGTCAGCCGGGAAATTCGAATTTTGTAATTGGCTCATCGTAGCTGCATCGGACGGACATTCCTGCTGCTTTCCCCACAAATTCCACCAACGTTGATATTCCGAATCGCTTGGAGGAAATTTCAGTGGAAACTCTGCGTTGTTGTCTTGTTGATTTTGATTGTTCCCTCTACCGAATCCCTGTCCGGATTGTTGCAGCCATGAAGGAAAAGTAGGTTGTAAAGATTGCTGTGAGGGGGACTGCGGGGTAAATGTAGAAATATTTTCCGGCAGTTGTGTCTGCAGTACCTCCTCCTGTCCTGAATTGTCTGCAATAGTCGCGGATTGTCCGATCTGGAAATTACTTTTACCGACTATATTCTCCGGGGCCATTACCTCCGGTGTTTCCTCTGATTCGGGAATATTCCCGGGGGCCGGTTCTCGCGGAGAAATATCGTTTTTCCGCAAACGGAAAATATGACCGGTAACAATGTATTTTTCCAACGTGAGATAAGAGGAATAGATAAAAAGGATAACAATTATCATAATACTCATAATGCTAATGTTTTAATGATTTATAATACTGATCGAGCAAGGCTCCGACCTCTTGGCTGTGTTTTTCAAAATGATCGATGAGAACTTTGTTTACAAAACCCGAAACCGTTGCACCGCGTCCTGTAATACCAACCAGCGCAGAAATACGATGATGAAGGCTTCTGTCAATGTGCAACGTCTTTTTATCCGTAAAAGGACTGGTTTGCAGAAATGTATTTTTGTAGTCGGCCAACTGTTTTACAGAAACAGCCAAACATGACTGCGTGGATTCCTCCGAAGAAGAACCGCCCGACAAACCGGAGTGTGGAGTCAGCTCCGCAACATCCGCTACACATTCACCATGAAGTTTACCGATCCGGTCATTTTTACTTGAAACGATTTCCAGAATGGCTTGTTCGTCAATGGTGCGTGGATCGATCCGTTTACCAGCCATCGTTACTTCAGACTAATGATAGAACAAATTTCGTCGGCGAGTTCCAATACGCCGGCCCCTTGAATCCTCCGGTTGTCCGGAGGAAAAAGCGTGGAACGGAAAATGCCGTTGTGGTCAGGACTCAACTCCTTATTGAATCGTGCACTCGAAGGAATCTGGGACTGCATCAGTCTGAGGTTATCCTCGCGGATAACGGAATTCCATTTTTGGTAGATGTCCGAACGTTCCCGCCGGTCGAGCATATTCCAAAACAGATAGATCCCATTCAGATCGCAGTTGTGCTTCTGAACCAGCTCCTCTTCGAGTGCTTCGGCAAACTGGAGAGAACTCTGCATGACGATATTGTCGGCTTTCAGAGGAACAAAGACATAATCCATTTGAGAAATCGTGTAGATGACGCCTTCACTGCGGAGCGTACCGGGCAAATCAAAAAGGACAACATCGAAATGTTGGTCGGGATGATCTGCCAGATAGTGTTCCAAATCTTGTACAGCGTTTACCGGATTACTCTGGATGATAGGATAAGACTTTTTGTGGGTTCGCTCGAATTGCCTGTACAAAGCGACTTTTAAAAAATCGCTTTGCTGTACGGCAGCCAGATCCCGTTCCCGCAGAACCTGAATACTGTGTTGCGGATCATCGGCATCGACGATGGCACAATTGAAATTCTTCAAATAGTGCAGGATACTTGCGATAAGTATCGAGCAGGTAGATTTGCCGACTCCTCCTTTCTGCGAAGAAATGGCAATTTTTAATGTTCTCTCATTCATACACTCTGTTTTAAAGGTTAAGGAGCTCGTCGAAATGATTACCTGTCTGACGGTTCCAAATCACAAATAAAACAGAGATTGACCCAATAGAGACTACCGATCCGGGATAGTCAATAATAGTACACGAAAGTCCGGTTTGCTACACCGGGAAACAGTTGCAATGGATGTACGATCAGTTAAAATATGCGATGGATGTGGCAGACCCGTAAAAGAAAGCAGCACGACAGGGTAATTGTCGTGCTGCTTTCTTGTCTTCAAGAAAAACCGTTTTATATCTTGTTTTCTTTTACTGCTTTTAAAAACTCCTTGCATGGCTTGAATGCAGGAATATCATGCTCAGGAATTATCAGGGTCGTGTTTTTCGAAATATTACGGGCCAGTTTCTGCTTCCTTCTTTTGAGGATGAAACTTCCGAAGCCGCGCAAATAAACATTGTTACCGTCTATCATCTTTTCTTTTACCACATCCATGAAAGCTTCCAGAACGATCGTGGTTTGCAGTTTGTCAACCCCTTTCTCTTTTGAGATTTTGTTAATGATGTCTGCTTTGGTCATAACGATAAGTATTTAATTTACAATTTGTACAAAAGTAACTCTTATTTGCGAGAGTGCCTCATTTTCGGAACGTTTCTCATATTTTGCAGTTCTGAAGTCATAACCGATAAATGGTAGACCGGAGCGGTATCATTCGATTTTGCGTGCCCGGCTATGTTTTAACACGCTGCCTCGATCACCTGTTCTAACATCCAACGATCCAGCATCTACAATAATGTATAATTTTAAATTTACATTGATTCACAGTGATACTGTTACAATGAAAGAAAAAACAGATGCGTCCAAACCATAAGAATATCGAAACTGAAAATATACTATCAAAGGACGCAAAAAGCACTGTTTCCCAATGTTAAATGGAATCTACAATTTTGGAATAGTAAAACGTTGTAACTCTATTGAGGTTCACATTTGCAAAAGTGTAATTGTTAAACATTCTTTTTTTATTCCAAATCTGTATGAATGTTTGGATTCTAAATTATTGATACCTAACTTTATTCTAAAGAATCATCCATAGCTTAAATTGTATGTTTTCATCCCATTTCTAAATTTACGATTTACAAAAGTGTAAAAGGATAACCATACCGTTTTATAACATTCTTTGTTCGTATAGATAAATTCGTATAGTAGAGCCAACTTACACAATTACAACTGCTGATTTTATTTTGTACCAGATATTTTCCTCAATTTATTTAATTACAAAAATTTAAGATTATGGAAACTAAAAAATGTAAACTGCATCTCCGCAAGGAGGTCGTGGCAAGATTGAACACCACAGAAATGAACCGACTTCAAGGCGGGGTGGATTATGATACAAATAAAATATGTCCCACCGAAAAAGCCGATGGTTGTTATGTCGATTCGGATTTTTGTCAGAGTGCTTTATGCCCTCCTGCTACTTACCCTCTTACCGACTGTAATTGCACTCGTTCATTAAATAACCCGTGTAATTCACGGACATGCGAACCGAGTCCAATATCGGATGTTTGTCATATAGAGTCTGGTTATGACCTACGTGATACCTGTACTTGTCCTAAGCTTACCGAAAAATATTGCGGCCTTCCTACTATGGTGTGTAACCTCTGAGGTTGTTAGAATCAATCAGTTTACAAAACTGCACGAATATATCCGTGCAGTTTTGTAATATTACAACTGTACCCAGCTATAAAATAGACGATTGTAAAAGAGCAAAGTTGAAAAACTACAATCATCAAAAGATGTAATCGCTCCGGAAAGCCTCCTATGCAGGCATTAAGTAAGGCTTTGTTCTCCCCCCTGTCCTAAAAAGTCCAATAAAGTCGTTTATTGTCCATCCGCATACATGCGGTTATTATCCCAATAATCACTAACATTGCACCAAATAATTGCCACCGGCGCTGAAGCTCCGGTGGATTTCTCTTTCGATTCAAAATCCGCTGTGTGCGTAGAGCACACAGCAAGTTGTGTTTTTGATAAACAAAAACGTTTCGGTTTAACACGTTAAACCGAAATCCCCGCCGGGGAAATGCTCCGGTGTCGCATTTTGAATTTTAACAGACCTATAACTTATGGCTAAGATCACACCCAAGCCGCCTAAGGCAGAAAGGCTGAAAACATGAAGGGGAGGCAGGCACCCTAAAAATGAAGCGAACCTGCGTGCATATTATTATGGATTCCGTCTGGACGAATTGCAGAACATCGAGTTCGAACGTCTCTACGAACTATCGGGTGCTAGGACAAAATCCGAATTTATTCTCTCTGCCATTTTCGACAAACCGCTGAAAATAGTCAAGATCGATAAAGCGGCTATGGATTATTACGTGAAACTGACAAACCTGCAGAGCCAATACCGGGCGATCGGCGTAAACTACAATCAGGCCGTCAAAGCGATTAACACCGAACTTTCGGAGAAAAAGGCCCTCTCGTTCCTATACAAGCTGGAACAGCACACTCTCGAATTGGTACGCACCAACAAAGAGATTATCCGGATGACCGAAGAGTTCGAACAAAAGTATCTGCAAGTCAAGTAGTACAAATTAATATGGGAGAGAAGTCGGCGATATTTTCGGCGCATATATTGTAAAATAAAAAGATGTATCTTTGAAAAAGTTTTCTCTGGAACGGAACCTGAATCGATAAACCGTGACGAATATGAATGCCAATAATAAAATATGGACTGAAATCGGAAACCTGACCGAGAAGCTCAAAAAGCTGAACCTGACCGATAGCATCGATTATACGAAATACTATATCTATTCGATCATCACGCATTCGACGGCCATCGAGGGATCCACCTTGACCGAAGCCGAAACACAATTGCTGTTCGACGAGGGTATTGCCGCCCCGAAACCTTTGGTGCAGAATCTCATGAACCTCGATCTGAAAAACGCCTACGATTTTGCGGCGACCCAAGCAGCGAAAAAAACGGTAATTACTCCGGAATTTCTTAAAACCCTCAGTGCACTGATACTCAAATCGACAGGAGGTGTTATGAGTACGGTGGCCGGAACGTTCGATACCTCCAAAGGGGATTATCGGCTGTGCAGTGTCCAAGCCGGCCCCGGTGGAAAATCTTATATGAACTACCAGAAAGTACCGGACTCCGTAACCGCCTTATGTGCGGCTCTGGATGAAAAGATCGACAAACCCGTTTCGCTGGAAGCTATTTACAACCTGAGTTTCGATGCGCATCTGAATTTAGTCACGATCCATCCGTGGGCCGACGGCAACGGCCGTACCGCCCGGCTGTTAATGAATTACATCCAGTTTTATCGGGGACTGGTTCCCACCAAAATCCATCAGGAGGATCGGGCCGGCTATATAACTTCCCTGCGGACTTCTCAGGATTCCCAAGACAATACTCCTTTCAGGGAGTTCATGGCACTGCAACATGCCAAAACGCTGAAAGAGGAAATCGCCCACTATTCGAAGAATCAGAAAAAAGGGATAACCCTTATGTTTTAAACTCCGATTTCAATTGCAGTCCACGTAAAACCACCCCATTTAAGTATTCCCGTTTAACGAATTAAAAAATCATGAAAACGATTTATTTTAACGATTATAACAATGACCGTCGTTTATCCTTAGAAAAAAGCAAGGTAGACGTTATTCTCGATCCCCAAGATCCTGCAGCATATATTAAGTGAAAATTAGATCCGTTCCAAAACAAATGTCAATTTATCCCATTTTTTAGGATGATCCGGTACGATCTGCCGGAAACAGCAATAGGACGTGTACATCTTCAATCATTACTCGATAAGATAGAACCCACATTTGATGTGACGAGTTGGGAAGCGCAATACTGTTTGGAAAAAGGGATTCCATTACTCTGCGACGAAGCCCGGCGAAATAAGTTGATTCAAAGGCCCGATTTTCCCAATAAAGCTCTTTTTATGATCAAAGGTGCGGCGGCTCAGGGCACTACAGGATATATGGCAATGGAGTATGCCGATGGCGTTCTGCTGTTTTCCAATTCAGCCAACGGAAATGAGAATGTCAAAGCCTTTCGGCAGTATATGACCGACCACTATTTTAATCCACAATTCCACTGTTTCTATTTACATGGATATGCAGGCACCAGACTGCCGGATCCGAAACTGGAATCGAAAGTCGATTTATTCAAAACTTTTTACCCCAAGTCCAATCCCAACGGACATTTATCCATGCCACAAGTTCCCGCTGAACTTTTGTGCGACCGGTCTGTTCTGCGGGAAATGGTAAGATACTCGACCTCGGACAGTAACATGAAACCGACATTTACGGAGTTCTGCACCATCGGTAAGGATATGAACATATCCTCGGCGAATGCGGACATCGCATATTGGTATTTCATTAAAGAGGAAGGATTTCCTCCGGTAGAATATATGCATATCGCCAAATTAAAAGAGGGATTAGGCCATGCCCGACGTTTGATTGAAGAAATGTCAAATTGTAACGAGATTAAAACGGCAAATGAAATCCGGAACCGGAATATGGAGGAAGCCCGAAAAATATTGGCCGAACGTTATCCGAGTATCCGGGGAGTCGCCGACCGACAAAAAAAATCTCAAAGCCCGTCCAAACCTAAATTGAAACCCTAAGCGATGATTGCAAAAATAACCTCCGGAGCCTCGATGTACGGTGCATTGGCTTACAACGAAGAAAAAATAGTTAAGGACACGGCGTGTGTGCTGGCCTGAAACCGTATAATGGAGCCTCCGGGCGGCGCTCCCAATATCGGTCATTGTATGCGGTCTTTCGAGGCTTATCTGGAAGCCAACCACCGGGTCGAGAAACCGGTGGTGCATATATCCCTGAATCCATCTCCGGATGACCAGCTTACGGATGACCAGTTAAATACGATAGCAAGGGAATATCTGACGAAGCTCGGATACGGCAATCAACCGTTTATAATCTACAAACACTCAGATATCGGACGCCCCCATCTGCATATCGTTACGACCTGTATTACCGATCGAGGAACGAAAATCAACGATTACAAAATCTGAAGACGCAGCCAGGCGATTTGCCGGGGATTGGAGAAAAAATACGGTCTTCATCCTGCCGAGAAGAAAGATTATGCCTATTCTCAAAGGATGACGCCCGTCGACTACAAAAACGCCAATCTTAAAAATCAGATCGCCAATGTAGTTAACGGGGTGCTCAGACAATATCGGTTCCAATCGATAAAGGAATTCAAAGCCGTGTTGAACCAGTTCAACGTCACGGTCGAAGAAGTGCGGGGACAGGCTGCCGGAAAACCTTATCAGGGATTGGTTTATGCAGCTACCGATAACAACGGCAAGCGCGTAGGTGTAGGAATCAAATCCAGTAAGGTCGGCAGGAATGTCGGCCTTGCGGCCCTACTGCGAAGGATCGGTTTCAACAAAAGCTGGATGAAAAAGCACCCGCCGAGCCCCGAGCTCAAAAACATTATTACCAACGCTATCAAAACAGCTCCAACGAAAAAGGAATTTATCCATACACTCCAATCAAAAAATATCGGTGCTGTGATCTGGCAAAATGATTCCGGCCACATCTATGGAGTAACCTACATCGATCACAACAGCAAATGCGTGTTCAAAGGTTCTGCTCTGGGTAAAGAGTACTCTGCCGGTATTATTAATCAACGATATAACCCCGGAGAGAATGAACTCCATGAACCGGTCTGGGAACAGGGAGGAAATTCCGGTTCAAGAGAAGTCTCCCTTTCAGAAGCCATTCTCGATCTGTTTTCGTTGGAATCCGTCCCACATCCGGCGATCGATGATCCGGAGCCGGGAAACCCTTATGGAAAGAAAAAGAATAGAAAAAAGAAAATATTACAGAGTTTATAGATTGTAATTGTGTAATTTGAAAATATTGCCATGAAAGAGAAAAAAGACAATTCCGGAGATTTATTCATTGCGACGGGTCCAGACGGAGCGTTTATCGCGATTGAAAAAAGCCGGGAGCACGAAATCGGATTAGAACAATTTATAGAGGAATGCACTAAACTGCTGGGGCCTGTCGGGACGATTCCGAATATCCGTAAATCAATATCGGATATGCCTCACCTGTTTAAACAGGGCGTGAATTGCTATTACAACAGACAGAGATTCAAAGAACTGTTATGGAAATATAGAAAACCGAAAGCAGAAAAACATACGGTAGAATCCAAAAAAGGATACAAACACCGGATTTAATCGAAAAGGACACAACGATGAGCCAGAACAATACAGGATTGAAAAAGAACCTCGACTTCATGCGTGCACTCAGTGTTATCATACTGCTGACGAATATCTATTATTATTGCTATCCATTTTTCGATTCTCAAGGTTGAACGATTGGAATTGCCGACAGGATCCTACTCAATTTTCAACGAAACATAGGGCTTTTTTCCTCTCCGTTGAATACCCAACTTTTTGCTTTGCTGTTTCTTGCCTTTTCTTGTTTGGGTGTCCGGGGGAGCAAAGACATAAAAATCACCTGAAGGCAGATAGGATTATATTTTGGATCGGGACTGATTTTGTATTTCGGAAGCAATCTGTTGCTTTATCTGAGATCTACCTCTCCGGTTGTGACGCTTTTTTACGTCACGATACTCGGGGCCGGATATATCTTCCTTTTGACAGCCGGAGTCTGGATTTCACGGATCATTAAAAATAATATGATGGATGACGTGTTCAATAATGAAAACGAATCTTTTATGCAGGAAAAACGCCTGATTACCAATGAATATTCTGTGAATCTGCCGACGCGGTTCCGTTATCAGGGAAAAATGCACGACGGATGAATCAATATCGTCAATCCATTCCGTGCAACAATAGTCCTCGGAACGCCCGGATCCGGGAAATCCTATGCGGTAATTAATAATTACATCAAACAGCAGATCGAGAAGGGGTTTGCCATGTATATTTATGATTTCAAATTTCCAGATCTCAGCATCATCGCCTACAACCATTTGCTCCGCCATCATGCGGCTTATAAAGAATATCCTCCTCAGTTTTTTGTGCTGAATTTTGATGATCCCCGCCGCAGTCATAGGTGTAATCCCATCAATCCTAAATTTCTCACTGACATAGCCGATGCCTACGAGTCAGCCTATGTGACGATGCTTAACCTGAACAAAACATGGATTCAAAAACAGGGCGATTTCTTTGTCGAATCCCCGATCATTCTACTCGCTGCAATAATCTGGTTTTTAAAGATTTATAATAAAGGGCATTTCTGTACCTTTCCGCATGCCATTGAGTTGCTGAATAAAAAATATTCCGACGTTTTCACAATCCTCACTTCATATCCCGAACTGGAGAATTACCTGTCACCCTTTATGGACGCTTGGCTCGGGGGCGCTCAAGAGCAGCTTCAGGGACAGATCGCCTCGGCCAAGATTCCTCTTTCCAGAATGATCAGTCCCCAACTTTATTGGGTTATGAGCGGAGATGATTTCTCTTTGGATATCAACGATCCGAAGAAACCGAAGGTTTTGTGCATCGGAAATAATCCGGATCGTCAAAACATTTATTCGGCGGCTCTGGGACTGTACAATGCCCGGATCGTAAAACTCATAAATCAAAAAGGACGCCTGAAAAGTTCCATCATCATCGACGAGGTTCCGACAATCTATTTCCGGGGACTCGATACATTAATTGCCACAGCTAGGTCGAATAAAGTTGCTGTTTGTCTTGGAGCTCAGGACTTCAGTCAGTTAGTCCGGGACTATGGAGACAAAGAAGCCAAAGTGATCCAAAATACGATCGGGAATATTTTCAGTGGGCAGGTTGTCGGCGAGACCGCCAAAACGTTGTCCGAGCGTTTCGGCAAAGTGTTGCAAAAAAGACGATCCGTCAATATGACTAAAGAAGATACCACCACTTCTATTTCTACCCAACTCGACTCGCTTATTCCGGCAGCAAAAATATCCAATCTGAGTCAGGGCACATTTGTGGGAGCAGTCTCGGATAACATTGGGGAGAAGATCATACAGAAAGTTTTTCACGCACAGATAATTGTCGACAATGCTAAAGTTGAAGCCGAAACGAAAGCCTACAAACCGATTCCTATTATAACCGACTTCATTGGATCCGACGGTAAGGATCACATGCAGGAGGAAATCGAGAAAAATTATTATCAGATTAAAGCCGATGTGAAACATATCATCGAAAGCGAAATGAGACGCATCGAGAATGATCCATCATTAAGCCACCTATTGAAACAGGCATCGGACTAATCCATCTTTAACCTTTTAATTTTTAATTATTTTCTATGAAAAAACAACATCAACGAAGCGTAAATACGCTTTCGGGAGGCCCTTGCTTCCCTTGGGTGGGAGGCAAGCGACGCCTGCTGCCTGCTCTCACCGAGTCTCTGCCCGAAGATTTTGGACAAATGAAAACCTATGTAGAACCTTTTGTGGGCGGCGGTGCTCTGTTCTTCTGAATCCGGAAAAACTTCCCGCAGGTTCACTGCGTGATCAATGATTCGAACGAACATCTGATCAATGTGTACCGGACAATCAGGGAACAACCCCGACAACTGATCGGATTATTGTACGGAATACAAGAGTTTTATCAGGGACTTGCCGGATACGCTGAACGAAAAGAATACTTTCTGGAACAACGGGCAAACTACAATGACGGAAATCCCACGAACCTCGTCCGGGCCGCATTGTTCATGTTCTTTATGCGGGCGTGTTACAATGCCATTTACTCTGTAAACAAAAGCGGAAAACTGTCCCTTACTTTCGGGAACTACAAGAGAACCAATATGCTGGATTCGGAATTGATCTGAGCGAACAGCCAACTGCTCAAAGATGTCGAAATTCTCGACGGCGATTATATGCAAACCCAAAAGTTTGCATCGAAACAGTCGTTCTTTTATTTTGATCCTCCCTATAAACCCGTCAATGAAGCCAATTCATGTACCTCCTATATGCCCCAGAACTTCGATGATCCAGAGCAGATCCGGCTGGCAGGGTTCTGTAAAGAATTGGATTCGCAGGAAGTCAAATGAATGCTCTCCAATTCCGATCCCCGGCAAAAAAATCCCGAGAATTCCTTTTTCGACGATTTGTATGGAGATTACCGTATTCGGCGACTCAGTATTTTTCGTTCGATTTGTTCAGTCGCTGCGAAACGAAAAAACGTCAACGAACTCCTCATTACAAATTATTAGACCAAGATGCAGTGAAAGCAATTCGCTTTATCGGTTTTCGTCGGATAGGGTTCTAAATCGCAAAACGGCACATGGCCGAAGTGAACCGGCAAGCGATTAAATAACGAAAGCGGGGCCGCAATACCGGCCCCGCTTCAATACATGCCGATACAGCATATTGATTGTGAAATCATTCTTTGAAAAAATATTTTATTGTTGTATATTTATGACACTCAAACGATAATAATACCATTGCCATGAAATACAATATTATTATCTGTGCCATACTTAAAGATGAAACGCCTTATTTAGTCGAGTGGATCGATCACCATCTGAAAATCGGAGTCGAACATTTTGTCCTGTACGACAACAACAGCGTAATTCCAGCGAAACAAACTTTGGAGGCCTATATCCGAAAAGGAGTCGTGGAAGTCATCGATTGCGATATCACCAATACGCCTCAGATAAAAGCGTACATGCACTGTCTGTACAATATGCATAACCATGCCCGGTGGATCGCTTTTATCGATCTCGATGAGTTTATCGTTTTGAAGAAGCACCGGGATATTTTGCATTTCTTGTATTATTATCAGAATTATGCAGGAGTGTGTCTGAATTGGGTAATTTATACGGCCAACAATCACATCACTATGCCGGAGGGCCCCGTAATGCAGAATTATACCGAAACGCTGCCATCCGATTTTCCCGCAAACAAGCATGTGAAAAGTATTGTTCAGCCCCGATACGTGGCGCTGATCGACAGTCCTCACTTTCCCCGGTACATATATGGACATCATGCTGTAAACGAAAAATATATCTTTGTTCCGGGACCTTTCAGCGAACACTCGAATGAGATCGTCCAAATCAACCATTATCAGACCAAGAGCTTCGAAGAATGGCTCGATAAAGTTAAACGGGGCATAGCCGATACGAATTTCAATCGGAGAAAAGTCGATGACTTCTGGCATTTCAATCCTCAAATGTTACATCTAAAAGAAGAACTGAAAGCGAGATACCGGAGTCAGATACAATATTAAAAACCTGATTGACAGGAAAACTGTAGCGAATAAATGTAACCCATTTCAGCTATCATTATTTATTTTCCCGGATAATTTCTATCGCGCGTTCGAGCACTTCGTCGCGTCCTTCTTTTATTCCCTGTATCGTGGGTCGAACCTTTTCGTCGATGCGGACTCCGATCCGTTGCGTGGGCGTCCCGTCCGGATAATAGATGCCCAATCCGGTAAGGTAACTGAATATACCGGGCAGGTGAACAGGGATTACGTTTCCGTCGGCTCCCGATGTTCCGGAACCGATAACTACGGTTCCCGGGATGGACTGCAATATCATCGCATCGTATTCCGCCGCACTTTGTGTTCGTTCATTTACTAATACTACGATTTTCCCTGCATAACGTTTTGTCCCGTTATTTTCGCCCCAATATTCTTCTCTTGCTTCGAAATATCCCGGCAAACTCTTCATGGGGAAAGTTATCGTGGTAACATGCGTTTTTTTAGGAAGGAAATAACTCCAAAATAAGGGATGTTCCTCATGGGTCGGATAAGTCCTCAAATCGATTATTACCCCTTTTGTTTTATCCAGAGATTCGCGTATTCCCGGATCGTTTTCGAAAGATCCCAGATACAGATAGGCTATGGAATCTCCCAGATTTCGGTAATAGTCGTTTTGTTTAAATCTCAACGGATAAATATCGAAAATGGAAGCGGTCGAGCATACAATGTCCCGGATCGCTCCGTCCCGTCTGAGACGGACATTGACCGTTTTATCGTCCGATAACAAAGCGCAAAACGAAAGGGAATTTAAACGGTGGGCTTCGGTAGAACTGGAAACATATTTTTCAACTTTGGTTTTTACGGCAGCGATACTTTGTCCGTTTATTGTCAGAATTTCGTCGCCCGGAAGTAAACCCGAACTACCGAGCGATGCGTATTTATCGGACGATGTGACGATTAATTTATCTTCGATTATTTGGGTTTCGACAGGAATGGAACGGGAGCCGAAAATAAAACTTTTGTCTGAGAATGCATGCGAATCGCAGGTCTCTGTAAAGAGTTCATTTACGGCGTATTGATAATCCTCAGCGGTTTCCGCGTTTATGAACTTAGGTAAATATTCGGTGATTACATCATCCCATTTTTTATCCGTTAAATCTTTGTAAGGGAAAAAATATTCAACGAGATTCCAATAGCGAAACAACGCCAATAACCGCAACTGAATATCCGGAGATTTTACGTCGTATTTTACCTCGTTGGGGTTGTCCAATCTTGCCTCGCCGTATTGTAGATACCGGTTATCCGTGCGGTCGGCATAACGAAGCGATTTCAGTTTGTCGCTAAGCTCCCTTCCCAAAACTTTGGAATCGTCGATCCAGTTCAGGTCGGCCAGCATCCGGCAATGCGGGTTGTTCTCGAAGGAATCGTACCGGGCTTTGTTTTCTTTAAATTCGCCTAACCCCGTAATCCATTCCGAAAGAATCCGGTTTCGTTCCAGTTCGCCGGCATCCACAACCAAAGGCAGTAACTCGAATAGTTCCGTATCGGCATCCGTCGTCGGATCGGCAAAGGCCGGATGATGGTATTTGACGAAGCCCCAAACCTTACACAATACCTCGAGATTCTCATATTTCCGGCACTGCGTGCAGCTCGAAAACAGAATGAAGACACATAGGTAGATAAAAAGTCGTCGCATCCGAAATAATTGTCTTAGGCCCAGTTATGCAATTTAGCGTATATTTATTAAATCCGGAGTTTTTCTCCGGATTTAATTATAGAATTGATTAAAAAGCAATTATAAGCAGGTTTTCATCGGAGTTGACTGACCCGTGGGACAATCACCGTATACAACTGTTTTGGGAGGACATCCCTGCGTAGCACAGGGATAGGGAGAACAAGTGTTGGCTCCATCACATGTTGGCCCCTGACAGGTATAATCTGCAGGGCAAGTCCCATTGCAGGTACCATTACAAGAACGTCCAAAATCTTTGGTTTCTATGGGACAGGTGCAGGATTGCATTACGCTCCGACAAGCATGATCTCCACTACCTCCATCATACCCACCTCTCAATTGATTCATTTCATCATGCTCGATCCGAGCTACGACCTCTTTCTTTAACATTAATTTTCTCATAAGGCATAAAAGATTAGATAGTTTGGCCCTACTCTTTTTTACAGATTTTCGGAATCCTCTGGCTTTTTATGATTCTACTTATTGTGTATTTATTTTTGTTGGATAGGTAAATGTTCTTTGCGGATATAATATACACCATCCCATGTAACATGGAAGCGACCGTTTTTCCTACGAATAATACTACTATTGAATTTCTTTCCAAGATAATCCGGATGACGACGTAGTACTGTAAAATCGATGAATCCATAATCGTATTTGCCTTTGGCAAGCTCTTTTTCCAGATCGCCAATGGGTTCGTTCTGAGTGACCGGTTCAGAAGTCGTAAAAGCTATCGAATAAAGTTTATCCCCGTATTTATCTGCCAGATGCTCTCCCATAAGCCGAGTCCGATAATACAACAGAGAGTCCTGCGGATAATCGATTTCGGAAATATCTTTTGCTCCGTGAAAATTGGCGCACCAGTCAATCACTTTTTTGTCTGGATTACGATCCAGATACCAAATAAGATTGTCAGCCATCTGTCGGTCGCGGTAATTGTTTGCAATGTGAATGGTGCTTAAATCAATATTTGCTGGATCTATATTATAAAATCCGCATTGAAACTCAACTTTGTTGTTTTTTAAACTTTGCTGAATCACCTGTAAATCAACTCCATACTTTTTTGATAATAATGCTACATATTGTTCGATCTGATTAAAAAAATTCATCATCTCAGCCAGATCGGACGTATTGTATTGATTAGTTTCACCATTTCCAGAGTTAAAAAAACTCAGATATTTTATATATAATTCAATTAATCTATTCCAGTCAATTTTACAGATATTTTCTGTGTCAATTCGTTTTATTGCCAATTGAAGAACATCTGGATAAGTAAAATTTTTGGAATCTGCTGTAAAATAGTATGATGGTAAATCGATGCCGACAGCAAATAATTGACCGGAGACAATCATCGACAATAACGGTTGATTTTCTTTATTCTCAGCCCAACTCCATATGTCGACTATATTCCACGGACATTGGAAGTCCTTTAATTGCAAAAGATAAGCCGGTAATGGAGAAAGTCCTTCCATTGCAATGACATCAAATCCGTATTTTTTGTGCAGGTGTTTTATCCAATTAACTTTTACTTCAAAAGTAGCACCATTCCAATGGCCAGCTTCACCCAATATCACAATGCGTTTGTCTTTTACAAAACGATCTAATTTATCGAAATCATTATTATTTTCCAATGTGATTAAATTAGATGCAATGTTCGCTTCAACTGTCAGACTTGAATCAAATAGGACTGCCTTTTCCCGATCAACAGAGTCACAGGCTCCCAATAGGGTTATTACTATCCATAATAATGATAAAAGACATGATTTTTTTGACCGCTTTTCCAACATGGTTTGTTCGAAATTTTATTTAATCTGAAATCGGAGTGAAACAATATACACAATATTTCACTCCGATCTTATTAAATTATACTCATTTTCCTAATGGAATCGAGTATGGAGGAATAAATACGTTTTTTGACTAATATTCCGTACAACCTGCTACACATGAATACAGCCAAGGACAAGTTTCGCATGTTCCTCCACAGCTTACATCACACGATTGGTAACCGGGACACGTCTGTTGACCATAACATGTAACGACTTGTGTGGGACATTGCTGACGGGTGTCTTTACATGCGTTATCACTATCACCATATCCTCCTCTCAATTGATTCATTTCATTGTGGTTAATCCTTGCCACGACATCTTTTTTCAACACTAATTTTTTCATAATAAATAAGATTAAATAATTTTCCTACTCTTTTTTACAGATTTTCGGAATCCTCT
>ENA-UOJE01000541-UOJE01000541.1-human-gut-metagenome-genome-assembly--contig:-C23-NODE-541-length-42435-cov-10.777914_pt1 | contig 42435 bp, 39 predicted proteins | sample MGYA00242341_ERZ723888 | MGnify/ENA metagenome assembly ERZ723888 | reverse complement strand
TTAATAATGGTGTCATTTATTTTCTGCTATGCAGATGTAAGATATGATGAGTTAAATAAGAAAGCAAAAGATGGTGATCAGGATGCCCAATATAGTCTAGCAAGGTTATATTTTACGGGGTACGGGATTCAAAAAGATTATAATAAGTCGTTTGCCTTAACAAAAGAGTTAGCAGATAAAAAAAATCCAAAAGGGATACATTTGTTGGCAATTCATTTTATGTTAGGTTGTGGAACTGAGCAAAATACCGCAATGGCAATAAAATTATTTGAAGAAGCATCCAAATTAGGAAACCTAAATTCTACTATTGGATTGGCGAATATGTACTTAAACGGATATAAAAATCTTCCTAAAGATTATAAAAAAGCTTATATATTATATTCAGAAATAGAAAAAATTCCATTGCAAGAAATAGAAAGAAAAGGTGGGATGAAAGAAGATGTAGGTGATGTATATTCCAATCTTGGTGTTATGTACTTAGAAGGTTTATATGTAGATAGAGATGTTGTTAAGGCTATTGATTTATTAGAACGATCTTTTGCGTTAGGTTCAGATATTGCAGCAAATAATTTAGGCTCAATATATTATTCTGATAAATATGGAGTTAATAATTATAAAAAAAGCAGAGAATGGTTTGAAATAGCCGCGAAGCAAAAAAACAAGCAAGCGATATATTCATTGGCGACGTTCTATATAGATGGGAAGGGGGTAGAGAAGGATTTAAGGAAAGGTTTAGAATATTTATATGAAGGTGCGGCGTTGAAGAGTGAGCGTTGCATAGAGAAGATAGAGGAAATAGCGGCAGGAGGGGATTCGGAAGGGGAATTAATGTTAGGGAAGATGTATTATTATGGGAAAGGGTATGAGAAAGATTATAAGAAAGCGTTTGAGTATTTTAACAAAGCGGAAGAGCATGGGAGTGCAGAGGCGAAGTTCATGAAGGGGATGATGTATCAACTTGGGGACTATGTAAGTTCAGATGAAGATAAAGCATTGGAATATTATGAGGGATCATTAAATGGGGGATACAAGAAAGCGTTGGTAGGGATAATAGACATATATTACACATATAGGGAGGATTATAAAAAGGTCGAGGAGTTGTTGGAGAAATATAAGGGCGAGTTAGAAAAGTTAAAGGACAATACGACGAGATATATGTTGGGGTCGTTATATGCGGAAGGGAATGTGAAACAGGACTTAGAGAAGGCGAAGAAGTATCTGTTAGAGTCGGCGGAGGATGGGTTTGAATATTCGCAGTTGGCGTTGATGTATTTATATGCGAAATATATGCCAAAGCAGGATAGGAACTATTCCAAAGCGTATTATTGGTATTTAATGGCAAAGGAAAGAGGGGATGAGATTGAAGAAGATGACAATGAATTTGCAAAAAATATAAAGAAATCTTTAACAGCGGAAGAGATTAAGAGGATAGAGAAGGAAGTGTCTGAAAAGATAAAATCTAACAAATGAGCAAACGAATATTGGGAACATTAGATATAGAATAAAGCAGTATAGGATTACAAAATATTTCTTTAAAAAAGTAATATAACGGGTAGTTTCGAGCGGTGTTTTAGAGTTAAAATATGTAACAAGGACTTTGATTGCAGCTATTATCATAAAATATATAATAAAAGAATATCAGGACCGCACATTCATGAAGGTAAGAATGTGCGTCCGGCAAATCCAGATGAAATTCCTGGAGGTAAGTAAACTATGATAAATATAATAAATACACTCGAGGCTATAGTTAGGAAAGTTAATACAAACTTAGATTATTTTATAGATTTTTCTAATATGGGAAATCCTGGTTGGTATTTTCCCCTAAATATATCATTATTAGGTCTAAGACTTGTGGATGATTCAACGATAAAACAAATAGAAAGGTCGGAAGAAGATTGGATTCATTTGTATATAAGGGATAATGAATTGAGATTTGCATGTTCTGAGAAGAATATGATAGAGTCATTTCATTTGATGTTTGAATATATAAAGGAATATTTAGAGATCGATTTTATAGAATATGGAAATAATGATATTCTAAAAGATTTTCAAGATTGGTATGTGGAAAGTTGTAATGAAGATTGGGAAGAATATGGTGGAATGAATTTAAATTTAAAAGGCGGCAAATGGGAGTTGAGAGTAGATTATTATGATTTAGATTACAATTATGATAATTTTAAATCGGAAGAAAAATATATATCTGAAAGCGATTTCTATAAGTATGATATAGAAAATAATGAACCTGCCCGCTTTGAAGATGAGAAAGTATTTATAGGATATGCGTCGGTAGGAAAATTGTCGAAATTGTTCGAAGGTTTTGTAAAAAATCTAAGCCTTATGTAATAGGGATAATTTTACAAGTGTTGCAATATTAAGTAAAAAGATAGCCCATTTGCATAACGGGTACTATTTATATAAACGGTATTTAGAAATTGAGATAAGTAAAGTATGACAGCAACAATCGTCTTGAGAAGCTGACAGATAATATGGGCTACAACGGATATAAACGTGGCCTATACAATAAGTCTCTATCGCAATTCGGATATGGGCGGCGGCGTAGGAGGGTTATTGTACGCAGAGAATGTGAACAATAGCGTGCTAAACTATAAACATTACAATTTGCGCGGAGACATAGTAGTTACGACCGATTCTGGAGGGAGTATATTATCGAAACGGCAACATGTTGGCAATGGGAGCGTATTCGATTCAAGTGCCACGAAGCCTGCTGACAAGTTTTTTTAACAACGTTAAGTATATAGATGTGATACGAATTTATTATTGTAATCTTCTATATGTGAAGTGATGTTTGCTTATTTTATTATAGTATTTTATCTTTTCATGTGTGAGATTTTATCCGCAGTTGTAGTATCCTCACTCTTTCATTTTTTATGTCTTTAATAACTAATCTGATATAAAAATTTTTTAAAATCTTGAAACTTTCTGTATATGTGCGCGTTTAGCGTATTAGTTTACTTGCGTAAACTTTTTTGCCCATAGATTTTTTTACCCTCTATGGCTATTACAATTATTATATGAATAAAAAAAACAACAGTGAACCCGCAAAAGAAGTTTGCAGGCTTCTTAATGCGTGCGCGGAAAAAATGAGAAGGTTTATCGCGCACAAAGATAACCACCGCCTTTACGGATTAAGTGTCGGGCAAATTGAAATACTGCGTTTTCTAGCGGAGGCGGAGGGCGACATTATGCTAAAAGATCTTATAAAAACATTCAAAATTTCAAAAAGTCTCGCTTCTCAATCCGTCGCACGGCTTGTCCGGCACGGCTTTATTTGCAAATCCCGCTCAACTTGCGATTCCAGAAATATCATTCTTTCCAAAACAAAAAAATTAGAGCTTCTTGAATCTAAAATAAAGCAAATTGAAATTGACTACTTTTTTAAAGCAATAGGCAACCTTCCGCGAGAAGACTCTATCGCCCTCGCAAACCTATTGCAATCTCTTCAAATAAATCTCGAAAAAGAACTCGTATGAAGCAATCTCTCCAAAAAATCGCTTTACATATCTCACTTGCGGCGTTTCTCGTTTCGCCTCTTCTGGCCGCGCCGCAGCAATCACCCTCGGAAGCGGGCGCTCCAAGAATTTCCGTCCCAGTTTGCAATGCGACCACGGAATATGAACTTGCGGAGTATAGATACACGGGCAGGGTAGTCCCTATTTCATCGGTTGACATCACTTCGAGAATTTCCGCCGACCTCACAAAAATCGGTTTCAAAGACGGCGATTTTGTCAAGAAGGGCCAGCTTTTGTATGTCTTTGACGACACGCGCTACGACGCCACAATGAAAATGGACCAGGCAAAAATCGCAGAGTATGAGGCGAAGCTCATCTATGCAAAAAATGACTACGAGCGCATTGACCAGCTATATAAGAAAGGTGTCTCCACAAAAGATGAAATGGAGAGCGCACTAAGCCAATATAAGTCGTATCAAGCCTCGTTGCTCGGCGCCAAGGCGGAATTTATACTTTCCGAGGACGATTACAACCACTGCCGCATTTATTCCCCCATTTCAGGCGTAATAGGGCTTACTAATTACACCGAGGGAAATTATATTACGCCGTCTTCCGGAATTTTGGTGACCATTATCCAGCTTGCCCCCATAAGAGTTAAATTTTCAATGAGCACGCGAGAATTTCTCGGACATCGAGGGCCTGAAAAAAAACTGCACTGTAAAGATAAAAATGGCGGATAATTCTTTTTTCGACGAGGAAGGCTCTATCGAGTTCGTCAAGAACGAGGCGGTTAAAACTACCGATACTATCCAGGTTTTTGCAAAATTCAAAAATTCAAAGTCGAGGCTGCTGCCAAACAATACGGTCGCAGTTTATCTTGGAAACAAAAAAGGGGTGGAAAAAGTGGTCATACCAAGCACCGCTCTCATGTATGACGAAGATTCCCCATATGTGTTTGTATTTGATGACAACAATGTCCCGAAGCGCAGAAACGTATCCCTCGGGCGCATGGACGGCGGGCGGCAGTTCGTAAATTCAGGCCTTAAAGCCGGCGAGCGCGTCGTAAGCGACGGCGTTCACAAGGTCATCGAAAATGTAAAAGTAGACATTGTAAAATAGGCAAGCTATGTTTTCAAAATTTTTTATAGAGCACCCGCGTTTTGCGGCGGTCATAAGTTTGCTGCTCGTCATTACAGGCGCGCTTACCATATTCAAGCTGCCTGTTGCGGACTATCCGGAGATATCGCCGCCGCAAATCCGCGTGCAGGCAACTTACAGCGGCGCGAGCGCGGAAGTTTTAAAAGACACTGTTGCCCTTGTCATAGAGGCCAATTTAAACGGAATTGAAAATCTGCTTTACTTTGACTCCGAATGTTCAAACACCGGCACATACTCGTGCTCGCTTGTTTTTAAGACGGGGACAGATTCCGACATCGCAATGGTCGAAGTGCAAAACGCCGTCAAGCGCTCCGAGGCAAAACTGCCGAGCGAAGTCCAGCGGACTGGGATTGAAGTGCGCAAGCGCACAGGCGACTTGCTTGCAATGTTTCAGCTAATGACGGACGGGTCGCACATGTCCGATCTGGAGTTGAACAATTATGCCTCGACCACCATCGCCGATGCAATCAGCCGCATAGACGGCGTTTCCGCGGCCGACGCATTCGGCGGCAAAACCTTCTCTATGCGCATCTGAACAGACCCCATACGAATGGGCGGGCTCGGCATTTCCACCGACGACATAAAAAATGCTGTGGAGAGCCAGAATTTGCAGGCAGCCGCAGGGCTCGTCGGCGCTGAGGGCGGAAACGACTTCCTGCAATTTAAAGTCGATATCAAGGGGAGATTAAAAACCGCCGAAGAATTTGAAAATATCATCGTCAAAAACGACGACGACGGAAATATCGTGCGCCTAAAAGATATCGCGCGAATTGAGCTTGGAGCGGACTCGTACGGCGCAAGCTGCAGTTTTAACGGCAAGAGCTCCGTCGGCCTCGGCGTATTTAAAACTACCGACGCCAACGCGCTCAACACGGTAAACGCAGTCAAAAAGGAGCTTGAGAGACTATCGAGAAATTTTCCTGAGGGCGTCTCGTGGGAGATTGCTTACGATCCGACGAAATTTATAGAAATTTCAATGCGGGAAATTGTCGTCACTCTCGTTTCGGCGCTCGTCCTCGTAGTCTTGATAACGTATCTATTCCTTCAAGACTGGCGCGCGACTCTTATTCCCGCTGTCGCAATCCCGATATCTCTCGTGGGCACCTTTACTGCGATGTATGCGCTTGGGTACAGCATAAATCTGCTAACGATGTTCGGGCTTATATTGGTGATTGGCTCTTTGGTTGACGACGATATTGTCGTGGTCGAAAACTGCCAATCGGTCATGCTGCGCGAGAGAGTCGATGCAAAGACGGCGAGCATTAAATCTATGAAGCAGATAACGGGCGCTGTAATTGCAACGACTCTCGTGACAATCGCCTGCTACGTGCCGCTCGCTTTTTACGGGGGAATGGTCGGCGAAATTTACACGCAATTTGCGGTTACAATGTGCATAGCCCTTTCCATTTCGACGCTTGTGGCGCTTACGCTTAGCCCGGCACTGTGCGCAATTTTATTAAAAAAAGAGGAGCTGTCGGAAAAGCTCTTCTTTAAGCCCGTGAATTTCGCCATAAACGGCGGAAGGAATCTTTATACGAAAATTGTAGGCTTTCTCGCCGCAAGGCTTTTCCTTACTTTTGCCATTTTCTGTGCAGTAGTAGGCTTGTCTTACTTTCTATTCGGATACTTGAAATCCTCTTTTATCCCTATGGAAGACAAGGGCACTATTATGTGCGATATTGAGCTTCCGCCGGGCTCATCGCTATCGCGCACGGAGGCCGCGACCAAAAAATTTGAAAATTTGGTTAAAAAAATCGGCGGCGTTAAAAACTACATGACTGTCAACGGCAGGGGCATGGTTAGCGGAAGCGGCGAAAATGTCGCCATGGCGATTGTCGAACTGGAAGACTGGGACAAACGAACAACTGAAGATTTGTCGCTAAGTTCCATCGTAAGGCGCATTCAAGAGGGGGCGAAGTCGATACCCGAGGCAAATATCATGGCGTTCACTCCGCCCGCCATTATGGGTCTTGGCGTGACAGGCGGCATATCGTTTAGCCTTACTGCTTCAGGCGAAGTATCGACTAAAGAAATAATGGAAAACGCTAAAAAACTCGCCGCCGAAATATCTACTTTTGAAGGCGTGACAACCGCAATGAACTCAAATTCGGGCGAAATCCCGCAGTTCTCAGTTCAAATCGACAGGGAAAAGGTCGAGAGTCTCGGAATCCCGGTAAGCTCGATTTTCTCAACCTTGCAGAGCAACATCGCATCGTATTACATAAACGACTTTAACATTCTCGGCGACGTATTCGAGGTGAACATGCAGGCAGAAAGAAACATGCGTTCCACGCTTGAAGACCTCATGGAGCTACAAATCCCCACTCCCGACGGCGAAATGACCCCTCTTAGTACTGTCGCGTCCGCAAAGTACGGCTCGGCTCCAAAGCAGATAAACATGTACAACAAACTGCTTTCAACTGACATAAACGTAATGACGGATTCAAGCGTCTCTACCGGGGAAATCATGGATAAAATTGAGAACATAAAACTTCCCTTCGGCTACGACATCGCATGGACCGACATGAGCTACCAGGAAAAGCAAAACGAGAACAAAATAGTTTCCCTAATGGCGCTCGCGATAGTATTCGCCTACTTGTTCCTTGTCGCCCAGTATGAGAGCTGGACAATCCCTGTGCCTATTATGATGACCGTGGCGACTCCGATACTCGGTGCGCTTGCGGGGCTGTTGATTACCGGGGAATCGTTTAGCATTTACGCCCAGTTGGGCATGGTTATGCTCGTCGGGCTAACTGCGAAAAATGCGATTCTTATGGTCGAATTTTCAAAACAGGAGCGCGAGATGGGCGTGCCGATATACAATGCTGCGGTAAACGGCGCGTCACAGCGGTTCAGGGCAGTTATGATGACGGCGCTTTCTTTCGTGTTCGGCGTGCTTCCGCTCGTAGTAGCAACGGGTGCAGGGGCGGCGAGCAGGCGCGCTATCGGCATTACGACTTTTTCGGGAATGCTTATGGCAACATGCCTTGGAATCATCTTGACTCCGTGCCTCTATGCGCTTGTCCAGACTATAAGGGAATCTTCCAACGGTAAAATCGGAATTAAAACTCGATGAAAAAATTTTATTTTAAAATAATTGCGGCGCTATGCTGCGCAATATTCTCCTCATGCCATACTGTCGAAGACGCGCGCGAGGCCCAGAAGGAAACGTCGCTTATGCTTGGCGAGCGCACGGCTTCTCCCGAGGAGTTTGGGATAAAAAAAGGCGAATGCTATGACTTGGCGTATTTGGAAAAGGTTGCGGTGGAGGCGAATCCCCTCGTATTTCAGGCACGCCAATATCTAATATGGCAGCAGCTCGAGCTTAAAAACGTCAAGGCTGGCTACCTCCCGACTATCGACGCTTATGCCGGTTTTGAGGAAAGTACCCACAATGAATTTAAGCGCGGCCAGAGCGCAAATATGCGCGGCAACGGATACGGCGGCATCGACTTTCAACTGCTTATTTACGACTTTGGCAAGACGGACGCTAAGGTTGTCCAGCAAATGCAAAATGTGGTTTCCGCCGAAAAAAATCTAATACTCGCAGAAATTGACGCTGTGTATAAGTTAAGGCAGGCGTTTTTTGGGTTAAAACGCTGCATAGAGCTAAATATTGTCGCGGAGCAGGCTGTTGCGCAATACAAGGAGCACCTCGAACATATGCTTGCAAAGTACAAATACGGCAAGAGTACAAAATACGATTGCTCCAAAGCTAGGGTCGACTACGACTCCTCCGTGTTGGAGCAGATAACTACTTCCAACAATGTGGGAATTGCAAAGGCAAATTTGATAAACGCTCTGGGATTCGACAAAGACGTGGACTTTTCCATCGGGGACGGAATCATGAAGGATACCGACATGACCGTTGAAGAACTTATGGAACTTGTGCGCAAATACGATCCGTCTCTTGGCGCTTTATACGCGAGCGCCAAGGGCGCGAGCTCATACATAGACGAGCAGATAGCCAATTTATATCCCACCATAAGCCTGAATGCCGAGGCGGTTGTCACCGGGGTGTCGTCGGGTTGGCCCGCCATTTGGAACATTGCCGGCGGCGCGGAACTGGTGCAGAATATTTTTAACGGAAACAGAAATATGAATGCGATAGAGCAGGCCGTTTCGGAGCTTAGGAGCGCCAGAAGCCAAATATCGGAATACGAACAGAAGGCTTATGCGGAGCTGACTACGGCGCATTTAAATCTCGAGAAATCGAAAAAACAATACGAGGTTGCGCTCGCGGCGGAGAAGGTCGCGAAGGAAAATTTGGACCTTGTCACGGAACGCTTTAACGTCGGGAAGGCGTCGGCTCTCGAACGCACGGACGCCCAAGTGTCGTACACTTCGGCGCAAGCGGACGCCGTCTCCGCTAAATACGACTGGCAGGACGCCCTTGCAACCATCGCTTACCTCACAGGGGGCGACGTAAAATCCGAAAATTAAGACTTATTGAATAATGTTAACGTTTTTCTAATCGTGTCCCGCGCGGATATTCATCGGCGCAGGCTGTCCAAATATGTTAAATGAGCAAAATAAAAAATTTCCCGAGTGCGTATTTATGCGGGGAGGGTAAGTAATTTTGTTGCTATTTCCCGCGCGATTGCCATATTTGCGGCAAAAATCGGGAAGATGAAAGATACAAAGGAAAGAATAATGGAGGCCGCGTTCGTGCTTATGATAAAAAACGGCGTCGACGCGGTGTCCACGGGCGACATCACAAAGGCGCTGAATCTTTCCAGAAGCCTTCCTTACCGTTATTTTAAAACTAAGCGGGAGTTGGTTTACGAGACTTTTAAGCTCTACTTTTGCGACAGGTTTTTCCCTGATCCCGGAGTGCCCTTGCCGACTACCTTGCGCGAAACACTTTTGCTTGTATCAAACAGGCTGGCCGAACTCATGGACGTTTTGGGGCGTGCGGTCGGCAGAAAAATGGACGTTTTCGACTATAACTGCCTCTATCTTGAAGCATTAAAAAGAGAACCCCGATTTAAAAAATACGTTTATTTGCAATCAGAAAAATTTTCAAAATGTGTAGATCTTGCCCTATCGAGCGGCGAGATAAAACCGCTTCCGCCGGAATTTATAAAGAGAGTGTTGCTCGATATATTCGGCAGAGGCTCCGATGTATTGGGAAAGAAAGACAGAAGGCGGAATCTTGAAAATATAATTTCCGACATGCGCCAATTTTACGAATTGATAAAGGCCGAGGTTTTGCCGGACGGAGAGTAGGCTTCTGTTGTCAGCGGGTTAAAGAGCCTTTTTGCGCGGAGGCGTTTTTTTAGCAGTGTTTGGAAAATCCTTTAAGCTGTTTTTTTAGCTTTGTAGCAATTCCCGATGGGTGGTATTGCTTGGCTGCCTTATGTGCGAAATGCGCAAAAATGTGCCTCGGCGGGGCTCAAGGCATGGCGTATAGGCATGTCAGGCGGTGTAGCACAACATAAAGTTAATTGCGCGGCGAAAAAAATATTAAAATATTTTTTGCCGCCCATGCGGAAGACTATCGCATTGCGTGGCGAATTTCCAAGACGCCTAAAAATCAGTTGTGGAATAAAAGCGCCGCGCAAACTTCGTTGTTGAAAAATAGCGCTATTTACCGCCGAATTTTGCGCGCAGCTCGCGCTCTTCCTCCGGGGTTATTACAAGATACATTTTGGATTTGGATATCTCTACCGTATAGTTTTGATTCTTGTCGATGCCGTATTTCTGCCTGAGCTTTTCTTCGTTTGACTGCATCGCCTTTTCGGCGGCGGAGATATTTGCGCTTATTTTAAGCTGCGCTTGCGGATCGACAGTCCCGGCGAGCTCCGTGCGCAGTTTGTCTATCTCGTTCTTACGCGATATTGAAAACCCAAGCATTCTTTGGAGCTCCTCATTCGCGCGCGCTCCGGATATATTTTTTAGAATATAAAGGGAAGTGTTGCCTCGGGTGATTATTTTTAGCGGGTCGAGCTTCTTGCCGTCTTTGGATTTTAGTTCGGAAAGCTCTTCCTTGGTAATGGGTACGCAAATGTTGGATTCGTCATAGGTGATGCGGTAATCCCTGTTGGAAACAAAGCCGTAGAGCTTTTTCATTGCCTCCTCGTTTGTGGAAAAGTCCTTTACAAGCTTGTCGAGGGCTGAAGATATGCGGGTTTTGTCGGCGGCGAGGGCTTCGAGTTTCTTCGGGTCTTTCTCAAAGGTCTTTTCAGCGTCGGTTATCTCTTTGATGCGGAGTTTGCATTTGTCTATGGCAGTCGCGTGGCGGCGCATTATGTCGATATCGCGCTGGAAGGCTGCGTTTTGCTCGGGCGTAGAGAAAACTCTTACCAGATAGTATATGGAGTTGCCCTGGCGAACGATGTCGCCTGCTTGCGGTTCTCTGCCTGTTTGCGCGGAGGCTGAAAGGGTGGCTATTGCCGCAAAAATTGTAAATAGTTTCTTTATTCTCATTTTTTCGATTTTTTGTTAAATATATCGTACAAATTTTTCATATTTTCCGGAGGCAAAATTTTGTATAGTTTGCCTTTTATGCCCGGAGCTGCGTTTTTTAAAGAAGTTTTTGCCGCTTCCGAGAGCTTGTCTTCGGGGGTTATGTTGCCGATGAAGTCGTTTGAAAATATCGTGTAAAACTCTTCGAGCTCCTCGATAGACGGCACTATAAATTCTATGGTTTTTGAATTTGTAGTGGCGGGAAACATTTTTTGTATCTGAGGTGCAGAGGTTGCCTGGGCTGCGTTGCTTTGTGCGTCGGTCAGGCGCTGCTTGACGGAATCGGGCATCTTCGCGTAAGGTTTAAGGTTCTCGGGAAGCTTCGACTGGGCGAGCTTTTCCGCCTCGCTTAAGGCTTGCGCCATCTGGGCATTGTATATCCTGACTTGCGACGGAGACCCCAATATGTCTATTACAACTTCCGTAATTTGAAGAGGGCCTGCGTAATAACTCTGGCGCGATACTGACACAACCGCATCTGCGTTTGCGTAATAAGAGGTATTGTCAGGGAAAAGAATCCCGAACTTGGACTTGTTTTTTATCGCGTCGTTGTCTATTTCAACCGCAAACGCGCACGCTGCCGAAAATGTCGCCGCCGCCGCGATTAGAACCTTGAAATTTCTCATGCTTCCATTTAGCTTAAAAAAATACTGAACATCAATACTAATTTTTTTACCTACATGTTAAGTTGCCACAACCTGACAGTATCTCCCTCAGAGAGTCCCGAACCAATTCTATACTCCGCGAGCGTCGCATTTAAGCGCGGCGCAATGAACGCCGTAATAGGGCCGTCTGGATGCGGAAAAACGACCCTCGTAAAAGCCATGTTAAAAATAATACCGGCTGAAGGGGAATCGTTTTTCGCCGGCGAACAAATAAAATCACCTGACGAGCTTGTCGGGAAAGTCGGGTTTGCGCCGCAGTTTACCTGTGCACATCCGATGCTGACGGTGGAGGAGGCTGTGGGAGGCGCCCTCGAAATCGCGGGAGTGCCCACCGAAAAAAGAGCGGAGAGGCTCGGAGAGATACTTGAAACGATAGGGCTTGCGGAGCATGCGAAAAAACTTGTGGGATCGCTTTCAGGCGGACAACTTAGGCGCATAGGGCTTGGTGTTGAGCTTGCGGGGGATCCCGCCGTAATGTGTTGCGACGAGGTCACATCGGGCCTCGATCCGCTCTCGGAAAATTCCATACTCGACCTCCTCCGCAATCTCTGCGACAGCCGCGGAAAAACTTTCGTATGCATAATCCACAACCTTGCGAAGCTCGACTACTTCGACACGGTGACTGTCATACACAAGGGTAGGGTGGTTTTTAGCGGTACGCCTGAAAACCTCAAAAAGCACTTTGGAATAGATTCTCCGCTTTCCTTATACGACAGGCTAAACGAATTGGACGTTTCTGAATGGCTCGCCCTCCGCTGCGACGAACAAGAATCTGGCGCGGGGGAAGCCTTAGGGGATAGCGGGAGCGCAACTCAGCTCTCTAAGCGGGAGGGCACTGGATTTTTGAGGCAGCTTGTAATGCTGCTTAGGCGCAGATACTTGCTTTTTTTCAGGGATTCGTCGTATTTGCTTTTGACTCTCGCGATTACTTTTGGATTCCCGATAGTGGTTGTCATCTTTGCGATAGGCGGTCTGCCGCAGATAGAGAGCCTCGCGCTCGACCGCAGCCTCGGCGCACTCGACGAATTGCGCGAAAGCCTTAAAATGCAGATAAGCGCTGCAAACACTTCGGCGATAGTCACAGGGCTGATTCTATTCCAAGTGGTATTGCTTGCGCTAATGGGCGCAAACAATTCCGCGCGCGAAATAGCGGGCGAGAGAGCCCTCTACGAGAAGGAGCGACTCTTGGGGTTGAAGCCCTCTGCGTACGCGCTTTCCAAACTTATTTTTACGTCGTCGCTTGCGATATTTCAAGGGATCTGGATGTGCGCTTTCGTCAAGTTTGTATGCAAATTTCCGGGAGGATTTCCAATACAGGCTACAGATTTGGCGATGTCGTGCGTGACGATGACGGCCGTATGCTTGGCGTTCAGCTCGCTTTTCAATACACCGGAAAAGGCGAATATAGTTTCAATTTATTTGGTAGGCTTTCAGCTTCCGCTATCGGGGGTTGTCTTGGCGCTGCCGGAGGCTTTAAAATGGGTTTGCAGGCCTTTTATATCGACCTATTGGGGCTGGGCTGGATACATGTCGAGTATGCGCGATACCCGCATTTACGATGCTTATGTCCAGACCCGCGCAGTCTGGGAGTATCTTCCCGACGCCGGAATTTCAATTGCCGTAATGGCTATACAAACAATCATAGCTGCATTATTTGTCTTCTACGGCTGCAAGGCGAGAAAATGGCAATAGAGCTTATTCTTTGCTTGCGGGCAAAAAAGCTTGCAGACAACGGGCATACGCGCAAAATTGGCCTTGTAAAAATGCTGTCGTTTCGCGCATTGGCGAAGGCGGCGGCAAAGCAATACTCTTAATTTATATGAAATCTAAAACGGCTCCGATAATTGTGGCGTTGCTTATACCGATAGTATCGGTCGCGGTTGCGCTTTCGCTTATATATTTTAAGAAGAAAAACGTCTCGGGTCTCGACGAGTTCCCATACTCGGTATATATATCTTCTCCCGACGGGTTGCGGGGCAATAAATACACGCTAAACGCCCAGATGGACGTACAGCTTGCAACAACCGGCGAGGGAAGGGTAATCGCCGTGAGCGAAGGGGTTTCAGGGTCGCCCATTGCGGTTTTAGTCCCGAATGAGCTTAGGGTCAACATTTCCGCAAAACAGCGCTACGAAATGGTTGTGCGCGTCGGCGAGGGCGGAAAAATCATAGTGGAATCAATGGAGAAATATTAAATGAAAATACGTGCGTCAAAAATATCTCCAATTATGCGCCACGGCTTTTTTGCAAGAGGCGCAGCCGCTTCATGCCTCATTGCGGCGGGAATTTCGGCGCAGGCGAATTTGATGGTCTCAGGCATTCCCGGTGCCGCCCAGCCTGTTTCTCCCGCTCCTGCGCCTGTGCAAAATGTATCGACGCCGACCGCGGCAGCCGCGCAGCAGCAGGCTCCGCAGGCTTCCAACACAGGAATTTTTGAAAGCTCCACAGCAGAGCGGTTTGCCGACAGAATATTCGACGTAAAAACGGACTCGATTGACACGGACGGAAATTTGCGCTGGAAGGGCAAGACATTTTCTGTCGGCGATTCCCGCATAGTGCGCGCACGTTTTGAACGATATCTGAGCATGCCTGCCAATTTGGGCGACTACGAAAGCTATCGCTCTATACTTGCGGAAATTGAAGCGCAGCTTGCCGCTAACAACGACAACCTAACTTTGGAAAACATAAAATACGCGTGGAGCAGGCTGTTCGATGCCGCCGAATATCAAATAGACGGCGATTCGTCTCTGGTAATTGCAAACCTTGTGTATCTTTCGTGGCGCATGCGCGACGAGTACGAAAACTTTAAATCCGCCGAAAACGAAAAGGAGCGCGACGTGAAAGCTGCCAAGTTCCGCGCCAAGGAAAAAGCGGAATTTATGGAGTATGCCTCAGACAAAATGAAGCGGCTTACTTCAAAGCGGGCCAGGAATTCGCAGTCTAGCCCGACTGTCGGGACGGCAGATTTGGGATATAGGCTGCAAGACTTGCAGCGCCAAGTAGCGGAGCTTGCTACGGCAAAAGCAATGAAAGAGGCTGTGGCTACAAAGGCGGTATGGCAGTTCCAGTCGCAAATTCTCGCATTCATTTTGGAACGCAAATTCCAGCAGGCGCAAATTTCGGCAATGTTTTACAGGCACATATACCGCGGCAACGCTCAGGAGTTGCAGGTCGGGAGGGAGCAGATAAAAGACCTCGTTCAAGTCTCCAATTTCACCCCGACAGCCGATGCCCTTGAAATGATTGCAATAGACGCAAGAAAGGATATTGCAGACGGCATGGCGGCGGTTGAAACCCTCTACGATAAGGGCGATAGGTATGCTGCTCTCGAGCGCTTGCTTGAAACATTTTTAATTGGCGAGCAGGACGTAGCTTTGGCTGTATTCTCGCCCGAAAAGCGCGAGGTATTGCGCAAGATATACAAAGACGCCATTACATTAAAAGAGCTTGCCGACTCAAAGGACTGGGGGGGCGTTGAAGAAGTAGTAAACGAGATTTCCAAGCTCGCGGCCGATTTCCCAGCGCGCGAAGTGCTTTCAAAGGTAAAAACAGCGCAGACCGCAAGCAATATGGCGCTTCTTGCGGCAAAGCAGGCGGCGGCGCTTGGAGCGGCAGACGACGTTAAAAAGAATATAGAAAAGGCTGCGCTTCTTTGGCCGCTCAACCCGGGTATTCAGACGTTTAACGACGAGCTGCTCGGGCTCACGAAAGGCATATCAACATATGTAAAGAAATTTGACGAGAATGTAGAGCGGGGGAATCTCAGGGATATTATGGACGAGGCTCCCGAGTATGGGATTGCGTTTAAAAACGATCCCGAGAGGGCAAAAAAGCTGAGGGAGATTGTTGTGAAAATATCCCAGATTGATTCGCTGATTGCCCAGGCCGCCGAGTTTGAAAGGCAAAAGAGCCCGTACTTCGCGTGGGACATTCTCGAAAATGCGTCCCGTATAGATCCTGCGGATCCGGTTCTCGCGCGGGCTATTGCGCGGCTTGCGCCGGAGGTTTCCGACTACGTTAAATCGCTAAACCGCGCCAAAGACGCAGAGAATAAAAAAGAATTTGCGGCGGCGCTTAATTATTATTTGGCGGCGCAAAAGATTTTTCCGGCCTCCCAAGCGTGCAGAACGGGCATAGAAAGGGTGGCGGAAAAGTACTGATGAAAAGGCTTACGGCACTGTTTTTTGCTGTGTTGCGCGCGGGGGTGTCGTACGCGATATTCGCGCTTTTCGGTGCGGTATGCGCCTTTTGTGCGCTGGCTTTTGAATTTGACAATCCCCACCGCAAACCAGCGTATTCAGACGCTCTATCCAATTTTTTGTCCGACGATTCCGCGCCTGAAATTTCCCTTTCTGAAAAAGAGCTTACAGAGGGATTTCTAGGGCTGTTAATAGACTTGGAGCAGAAAAAAAATCCGCGCAAAACTGCGCTGTCTATACCAAATCCTCCGACATTTCATTTGTCGGAAGGGGTGCTGACTGCGGTCGTTAGAGTGTCTTTGGCAAAAAGCGCCGGGGCCGAAATGAAATTTGACATCGCTTTTGACGGTTCAACTCCCAAATTAGTCGGGGCGCGGCTTGGGGAGGCGAGAATACCGCTTTTTGCCGCAAGAAAAATAGCCGATAATATGAAATCGCTCTATGGTGTTGATGAAATCGGCCTTGAAAAGATAAAAGAAATAAAGTTGGAAAATTCCACCATAAGTATTAAAAAATGAAGAAAATTGCGGCAGCGGTTGCAGTTATTGCGTATTGCATTGCGGCGGGCGGGGAAATTTCGCTCGCTGAAAAGATTGCGCTCGCAAAAAAAATGGCGGACGCGGCGGCCGCGGGAAAAGAGGAAAGCGGGCTTGTCGTAAACGGCGGTTTTGATTTTTCAAAGATGCTCGAAAAATACGGGAACGATATTGCCCAGAGCGATAAAACTGCGCTTCCCGCGCCTTCAGAACCGGAAGAACCCACAGCGCCGGACTTGCCGCAACCCATACCCTCGCCCGCAACTGCTGTCGAGAAAGTTGGGAAAACTTCCAAAAAATCAGACGATGCCGGTTCAAAAAAAGTTTTGGAGAGCCAGCAAGGGCAGGACGGGGCAAAAATCGCGGAAGAAACTGGCACTCAAACTGCGCGCAGCACAACAAAAGACGTAAAAAAATCTACCGATGCGCAGCACGGCGGGAATCGCGTTGTCTTGCCGGACGAAGTCCCGGTGAATCCCGTAAAGCCAAAATATGTTGTAGATACCTCCAAGCTTAAAAATGGATACTACGTAAAAGATGCCGATTCGGCGTTGCCGCAGCCTGAGGAAAATTCGGCGCCAATACTATCGTGGTCTAACAGCGCTTTTTACCTAATAACTGGCGATGGAGATTCTATATCCCTTGCGCGTAAAATACTCGAAGGCGCCTCGTCTATGTTTTACGAATTTGAGACGGGAGAGGGCGGGGATATAAAACTCGGGGATAAAATCATCGTCCAAATTGTAACCGACGCCGAAAAATATAAAAATGCCGCCCAATATTCCATGGATAAAAACGGCGGCGTGACTTTGACTGTGCTTTGGAATGAAAAGCTTGATTTTGCGCATTTTTGCAGGCTCGTATCCGGCGCTCTTTTCCGCAAGGCAATATATGAAAGGAGCGGCAAAGTAGTCCGCGAATGCCCCATGTGGCTAGATGAGGCGCTTTCGGTCTATTTGCAATGCAGGGTTAAACTTGGACTAACTGGAGAATTTGCCGACATATCGGCGGAAAATCCCCCAAGGCCCTTGAAAGAAATTCTGGAGAAAACTGCTATATTATCTGAAAACGATTCTGCCGAATGTTTTTGGACTTTAAAAACTCTGGAGAGGCTCTCTTCCCGAGACGGAAAATTTTGGCCGCTGCTTATGAAATTGTCTGCTATGGACGCACAAAAATCCTACGCTGAGATTGAAAAATTAAGTCCGCAGAATTTTGAAATAGTATGGAACTGTTTTATTAGCGGAGAGATATGGTCGCGCGTAGGAGGTGTTTACAATACGCGCGCGTCGAGGAATGAAATTGTAAGACTTTCTTTCCTGCAGGCTGAGGACACCTCCGGCGAGCCGCTCGGGCTGAATCCTGCCGATGTCTGGAAATACCGCGAAAACACTCTTGTGCGCTATAATATTGAACGCAGGCTCATGGAGATAAAGGTGGCGCTTCCGCGAATAAATCCGCTTTACGCGGAGGCTCTCGTAAATTTAGGAAGGGTCTTTGAGGCGGCGCTTGACGACGACAAAGATGAGTTCGACGACGCCTCAAAGGCCTTCGCGGAAAAATTTGCCGAGGCTGACAAAATCTCGGATACAGCGAGAAAAATGCTTTCTGGAAATTGACGTATAACTTCTGAAACGATATTTTATCGAGTGCGGCGCTAATGAAAAAAAACAATATCGATAAAAACGCTTGACTCGCTGTTTATCGCCCTTAGCTTCGTATAAAACTCAAATAAAATACATATATGGAAAACATTTTAGCATTTGGCATGCCTGGCGGTTCAGAATGGCTCGTAATACTTTTGGTGGTACTTTTGCTTTTCGGGGCAAAGCGCCTTCCGGAGCTCGCCAGAGGGCTTGGAAAGTCGATACGCGAATTCAAAAAGGCGACAAGCGAAGTTGAAGACAATATTCGCGAAGCAATGAGGGAAGAGGAGACCAAAAAGGTCGAGGCCAAGCCCCAGTCGGAGCTGAAAAGCGAAGCTTCCGAAGAAAAGACAGAAACGAAATAATTTCTTTAAACATAAAAAATGCCCGAAATTATTTTCGGGCGTTTTTTTTTTGCCTAAATATCGCCATGCGGCTTAAAAATTTTATTTAAGTGCTTGTGCCTTACCGGGGGAGAGAAGATTTTGCTTTTAAATATATTTGTTTTAGCGCGGAGTAGTCTTCGTCTCGCGTTTTTGAGTCTATTTTAAAGTCAAATTCGTCTGCGGCGGCGTATTCAGAGACTGCCGTTTGCAGGCGCCTTTCTATTTCAGCGTCTGATTCGGTTCCGCGGCCTAAAAGGCGTTTTTTTAATTCTTCTTTGGACGCGGGAGCAATGAATACAAAAAATATCTTTTCGCCGAGTCCTTTTTCTGAGGCGACTATTTTGCGCCAGGTTTTTGCCCCTTGGACGTCAATAATCAATATCAAGTCTTTGCCGGCGTTAAAGGCGTCGTAAACAGCCTTTTTCGATGTGCCGTAGTACCTGTCATGGACTTTCGCGTATTCAAAAAATTCTCCGGAGGCGATTGCCTTTTCGAAGTCTGAGGGCGTCATGAAGTGGTAATCTACGCCGTCCTTTTCATTCCCGCGCGGAGGCCTCGACGTTGACGTGACGACCCTGCTGATTTGCGGAAACTCCGCCATAAGCCTCTCGGCGACCGTATTTTTGCCGCTTCCCGCCGGGCCGCTTATTATGAGCATTACAGTGTTTTTCATATCAATAAAATAGTGCCGAGACTACGAGCGACACCGCAAAAATTTCGAGTAAAACTCCAAAATACACGGCCCTTTGCGGTTTCAAATACAAAAATTCGAGAAAATCCCTAAATCTGTATGGAAGCGCTCCCAAATATAGGCTTGCCAATACAACTATGTATGAAAGCGACACAAGCGTAAGTCTCGAGACGGGTTCTTGCATAAAGGCGGAATCGAGAAATTCGCGCGGCAGGAGGAGTCCAAGGATTGCGAGCCCCCTTACGGAGAGAAAGTCGTCGAGATATTTAAATGCAAGAAGCCCGGCCACACCAAAAATTGCAATTAAGTATATTTTTATGTCTCCAAAATCGGCCTCGCCAAGGGTTGAGAGTATGTATAAAAACCACAGCCCGCCGCCGCCAAATGTCACGACGGCCGCTGTTTTGCTTCGGGGAAAAGCGGTGACAAGAGGCTTAAATTTTGGGAAAATGAAAAAAATCCCGCAAACGAATAGAATCGCGGCAAAAAGATATGTGGACTGGTATAATGTCATCGGATAAAAGATAATGCCCGTGCTCTGCTAAGAATCAAGATTATTGAGCGTTTGCCACTGAATATTTATTCTTGCGCATTCCCGCTGCGTCTGCTTTGAGAGTATGCGGTGCAAAGAGGAGCCGTCTATAATCTCGCATACCGACAATACTTCGGCGTGAGGCCTGACTTCCTCCAAAAAATTTATGCAAAACGATTTTGGGGCAAGATTTTGCATGTCCGGCAGAGCGTCGAGTGCCCACGCCATATATACGGAATTATTTACGTGCCCGTTTAGGTCGATATCGCATATGCCCGCCGCGCGCGCAGTTGTGTATGGGGCATTTCCCGATGGGGCTTTCAGATGCTCGGAAAGATCGTATGAGTTTGCGTGCGCGTCCGGATTTCGCGGGAAATCGTCGATCCTGTCCATTCTGGCGAGCCGCCGCTTTTCAAAATCAAAAAGCAGCCATTGTGAGCGCGCGGTAAATAGTTCGGTTCCGTCCCGGCTTTTTGCTTCAAATTCCCTATATGTGGCTATTTTTACCCTGTCTGAGGCCCACGTCTTTATCCAAACACGCTCTCCCCATTCGGGAAGCTTTTTGATATCCACATATATCTTTGAAAGCGCCCAGCCAAGGCCGATTTCCCTCAGCGAACGGAAGTCTACCCCTAATATTTCCGCATGCTCCGTGGCGGCCTCTTGAAGCATTTGCAGCATGGACGGAAGCTTTAGCTTGCCGTCCGCCCCCGCATCTGCGACTCTCACTTTATAGCTTGTGGAATGTTCCTTCATATTTATTAAAAAAAAATCCCCGCATAAACGGGGATTTTAAATTGAGCGGTTTTATTTTTTTACTTCGAGTTTCTTACCCTTGTATTCGCCTGTCAGAGCTTCGAGGAATTTTACGATGTTGTCGATTTCCTCGTCTGTGAGCGATACGTCGCGCTGGTACTTTGCCATTATTTCAACCGCCTGGCGAAGGCTTTGCGTAGAGCCGTCGTGGAAGTACGGTGCGGTGAGCGCTATGTTGCGCAAGGTGGGGGTTTTAAATTTGTGCAAATCGCGCTCGTCTTTTGTGAAGGAGAAGCGGCCCTTGTCGTTTATCTTGCCGACGTTTCCGCGGTCTCTGAAATAGTCGCGCCTTAGGCCCATGTATTCAAAAGTCTGCCCGCCAAGATTTTCGCCGGAATGGCATACTGCACAGTTTGCCTTTTTGAACAACTCGTAGCCTTTTATAGCCTCGGGCGACATCGCGTTTTTGTCGCCTTTCAAATAGCGGTCAAACGGGCTGTCGGGCGTTATGAGCGTGCGTTCAAAAGCGGCGATTGCGTCGGTTATATTCTTTTGTGTGAAGCCGTCGGGGTAGGTTTTAGTGAACTCAGCCTTGAATGCGGGATCAGCCTCCAAGCGCTTTGCTATTTTTTCCCACGATTCGCCGTCCATTTCGATTGGATTCATTGGCGGGCCGCCTGCTTGCTGCTCGAGAGTATCCTCTCTGCCGTCCCAGAACTGTTTCGCGTTGAATGCCGCGTTGAACACGGTCGGGGCGTTTATGTCGCCTTTTTGTTTGCGGATTCCGGTTGAAGTTTGCAAGGCGTCCACGCCAGCCTTGTCGAGCGGGTGGCAGGATGCGCAGGATACAGTGCCGTCTCCCGAAAGCGCAGTATGGTGGTAGAGAATCGATCCGAGCCTTACTTTTGCGGCGTCAACCTCAAGAGATTGGGGAATAGGCCATACGGGCTCATTGGCAAAATCCTTTGAAATTCCGGAATTGGCGTTTAGTTTCGCCCTCTCTGAGATTATCCAATTTGCGACGGCTTTTCTTTCCGCTGCTGAGATATTGCTCTTCCAGTGGACAATCTTAAAGCGAAGCGGCGGCATGGTGTTGCTGTCAACGGCGTACTCTATTTTTGCGAGGTCCGTTGAACTTACTTTTGCGCCCGATTCTATCGCCTTTACAGTATCCGTGATATCGTAGGCTCTAAGACCCATCTGCATGTCGGACTTTATGAGGGAGCCGACAATCGGTATGGAAGCGTAAAACGGGGGTTTTGCGTTTTTAGAATGGCACATTATGCAGCCGGCCTCGTTGAGAGCGTACAGAGCTTTTTGGTTAGTCGAACCCTCGGGGATATTTGAGGAGTTGCCGACTATCATGTATCCGGCGCCATAAGCTATTGCCAATACTATGATTGCGATAAGAATCTTTTTTTTCATGACACAATAGGATTTTTGCGGAAATAATTAAGGCAATATTGCATAATTAAATCAAGAAAATAAAGAGCTCCGCGGCGCAGAGTAAGCGGCGCAGAGCCAACTTTAAAATAAGTTTTAATTGGGGTTAATCTGATATAAAGGCGATGTCGGAATTTTTCACCCATCCATTCTTGCCATTGGGGGCGGAGGCGAAACTAAAATTTTCGCCTTTGCGTATAAGTTTTAAAATCTGGCCTTCTGTCGCGTGCAATTCAACAGGGGCGTTTGGGGAAGGGGATATCCGCATGGGAGCGTCCTGTTTTACAACTATGCCGGACGATTCAAAGTCGAGCCACGTTTTAATTCCGCAGGCGCTAACCCCGAAAGCTATAAACAGCACCAATGCCAAAAACCAAGACATTTTCCCGCCCTTGCCGTATAACGGCGGTATGACAATTATTAGCGCGCATGCCCAGAATGCGGCTATCGCCGCCGCTATCCACTCGCCCTTTGAAAGCTCAAAAAACGCAGACGACATGTCCGGTATTTGTAGAGACGCTTCTTGGGAAAGAATCTTCAAGTTTGCAGATGCTTCGCGCATTCTTGGCGATATTGATATGGCTTTTAGATAATCTGCAAGGGCGAGTGCGGGAGAGCCTTTTTTTACGTTGGTGTTTGCGCGGTTAAAGTATAGTTCGGCAGTCTTCAAACCGTTTTTTTCGGCGAGCCCGTAATTTTCCGCCGCTTTTTGATAATCGCCAGCCTTGTATGCGCTGTTGCCCAACATAAAATATTCTTCCGGAGTTTGGGCGAATAGGGTGGGGGCCGCGCAGATTGCAAGCGCGGCAAACGCCCCAAGTATCATTCTTAGCATGTTTTTCATTTTAATATCCTGCCAATTATTGCGGAGAGATCTTTCGAGAGTTTCCCGCAATCTGAATGCGTAGCTCCAGCCCCGCCGAATTCTATGGAATCCGCGCCGTCAAATACCGCTTTGATGGCGGCGATACCGTCGTAGTCCAACCCTAACTTATCGGCTTGTTCAAGCGCGTCCTTCAATGAAAGCGACATCGCGTCGTTTTGAGAATTTGCCGAGAGGGCGTATCTGAGGGCATCGCGGGCACACGGGAAGAATTTTTCGGGAGATCCTGCGTTTGAAAGCGCCAATTTGAGTGCGGATTTTGATTTTGCAAAATACTGCATTTTTTTGGCGTATGCAGGATCGGTTTCGAGTCTCCTCACCCGATATCTGTATGCGGCAAATATCGCAACGATTGCAACGAGCCCAAGCTGAGAGAGCCAGAACCACGGAGAATCAAAGATTGCGGAGGAGCCTTTTGTATGGACACCTTCGGATATTTTTGAGAAGGCGGGAGCGGGCTTTGCGTCTTCCTCCTGAGCTTCCCTCACAGTTTTGGAGCGGATGGTCGGGGCAACGCTGACTTTCAGGGGCTCGGAGGTATTTTCGACGTATTTGCCGGTTTCGGGATCGAAATAGTTGAAAGCCACTCTCGGGGCTGTCGCCAAGTCTGCGGCTGTCGGGACAACCGTATATTCAAACGTTTTTAAGCCAATGTACCCCTGATTGCCGCTCTCGTCGATAAAAGACGATTTTGGCTTGTAGGTTTTCCAGTTCTTTGTGTCTGTCAGCGCCGGCGCGTTCATTCTGTTAAAATTGCCTGTGCCTATTATTTTTACGAGAATCGTGCAAGGCTCTCCCACGGAAAGGGCGTCAGGAGTGACGGAGACTTCCGCAAGATCGAATTTGCCTATGGCGCCTGTAAAGTTTTTGGGTTTGCCTTCGCTCGGCAGCGGAAGAATTTGGAGCTTCAAGGGCTTCATTGGCACGTCGAAGCGCATGCGCCTGCCGGAACCCAATGATAGCATTCTATCCATCATAGACATGCCCATGATGTCTTCCAAAGATATTTCGCGGTTGAGTATCCCCGCCGCGGAAAATTCGAGGTCGTACGAACCCGCCTTTAAAGGGGTTATGACAGTTCTATATATCACAAATAATTTGTTTGGGTCGCTGTCTGTATCGATGACAGGTTCTTCGTTGAAGGCGGGGCACTCGAACGCGTCGATATTCTTTATTTGCGGGACTATTTGCGATATTCTATAACCTTTTTCGTATAAAGACTTGTCGCACGATAGGACGAGCTCGCATTTAATGGTTTCGCCTACGTATATTTTTTCACGCGGAAGTTTTAGCTCGAGGGTTATCGAATTTTTTAGCGAGTCGTCGTATGAGTGGTTTTGTTCCCTCATAGAGGGGGAAATTCTGCGGAATCCGCCCCTCATTCCGGAATATTGCCGGGCTGGCGCGCTGTTGGAAACTTTCAGCGTTGCCGCAGCAATGTCGAACGATTTCCCGCCAAAAGATATTTTCCATGCGGGTATAGTAAATTCTCCCTCGCGTTCAGCCTCCATTGTAAAGTCGAGCGTAACGCTCGACGACGCGCGCCCGTTTATAAAAGAGTAGTTCTGCGACTGGCTTGTGCCGGTTATTGCGAGCCCGTCAGGGACCGGTATGTCCGAGGGCCGCACAGAGGCGCCGTTCGCATTTCTGAATACGAGCCTGTATGTTGCGTAGTCGCCGGGGCGTATTTCGCCGGGGGAAAACCCCTCGGTTTCTATCGTCTGCGCGATTGCGGTGCAGACAAAAGAAAGTGTTAGGATAATTTGAGTCAGTCTTTTCATTACCAATCTTTATAAGAGCTTTCGTAGCGTTGTTTTTGCGTTCCAAACCCGCGCAGAGGCAGGAATTTTTCATCGTCTTTCATTGAATCGAGAAGCTGTCTGGCTTCCGCCCTTGTCATGGCGCCTTCAGTTTCTCTGACATTCTCTTTGTCGACTTCGCCAGCCGCTCCGGCAGGTTCGTCTTTTTTCGGGGTGGGGAGTTCATCCCGTTTGTCGCCTCCTTGGGCTGACTCGGGCTTTTTATCCTCGCCTCCGGACTTTTGTGAATTGTCTATGGCTTGTTCGTCTTTTTTGTTTTCTGAATTCTGCCGATCTTCACTGCCGTTTTTATTGCTGTTCGGCCGGGAATTTTCCTCTTTGTTTTTATCGGCGTTGTTTTGATTTCCTTTATCCTTTTCGTTTTGTTTATCTTGCTGGTTTTCCTGCTTGTCTTTCTGCTGGTCTTTGCCTTGTTGCTCTTGGTTGTTTTGCTGGTTTTGTTTGTCTTGATTGTTTTGATTTTGTTTATTTTGGTCTTGCTGATTCTGCTGGTTATTCTGGTCTTGCTGGTTTTGCTGGTTATTCTGATTTTGCTGGTTCTGCTGATTCTGTTGATTCTGTTGGTTCTGTTGGTTATTCTGATTCTGTTGGTTATTCTGATTCTGTTGGTTATTCTGATTTTGCTGATTTTGCTGGTTATTCTGGTTATTCTGATTCTGCTGGTTATTTTGATTATTCTGATTCTGCTGATTCTGGTTGTCGTCGCGCAGAAGTTTTTTCAATTCTTCGACAAGTTTCCCGAGATCTTGCTTTATCTTTTGAAGCTCGGGGACGGAGTTTGCGGATATTTTTGAAAGCTTATCCATTTCTTTTGCCGCCGCAGATTTCGCCGATTCGGCAGCTTTTAGATTTTTTGCCGCTTCGTTGTTTGAAGGGTTGAGGAGAAGGGCGTCGGAGTATTCAGAAACGGGTTTGTCGATCATTTTGGAGAGATCTTCCCATTGTGAAACGGCTTTCCCAATAGACGCGGAAGCTTCTTCGGCGGCTTTTGAAGAAGATTCGCAAGCGGATATAGCCTGCTTTAACTTTTCCTGAAATCCGTTTTGTTTTAACGGGCTTTTTTCAAGCGCCTGTTTTTTTTCGTTTTCATCTTTAGCGGATTTCAGGGCTTTAGACTCCTCTTCAAGAAGTTTTAGGCCTTCGCCAAGAGTCTGAGTGCCGAGCGATGCTGATTGTTCCGACTGGGCAAAAACTGCTGCGGTGTTTTTTGCGACATTTTGAGGGGCGAGCATTTTAGAGCTTGCGGATTTTGCCGCCGCATAGTCCATATTGCCTATATTATAGTAAATATCGGAATGCAGTGAGAAATCTTCCGGCGAAAGCTTTGCCGCATCGAGAAAAAATTCCCTCGCCTTTTCAAAATCTCCCGCATTTTTAGCGTCTATGCCCAAGTTGAACAGGTCGCGGGAGCTGGGATCTTCAGGAATGGAATATTTTTTCTCCTGCGGCTTTTCGGCGGAAGCGTCTGCTTGCGGAGTTAACTTTCCTTCAGAGCCTGTTGCAATGGGCGCGACACCGGCTGCCTGTTGCGGGGCTTGCTGCTGGTCTTGCGCGAAGCTTTTAGGCGCGGGGATAAGTGCGAACGATAAAAATAATACTGCCACCGCTCCTCCTCGGCCCACAAAGAATTTTCGAGTTCCGGTAAGCGAGCTTAACGCTAGCAGCAATATCGCCAAGCCGAGCGGTATTTGAAACCTCTCGATTGCCAGCTGCTTCATCCTCGAAGACAATTCTTGCGTCGGGATTTTTTTTAGGCCTTCGTTGTATATTATATCCATTCCATCGGCCGTGAGCGGTTCGTAGAATCCTCCTGTTGCCTTTGCTATTTCCGTCAGAGTTTTCTCGTTTAGCCTGCTCTTTACGGGATTGCCCGATTCGTCTTTTAGAAGTGTGGTGCCGCCGGACGCGTCGCGCACGGGAATGAACTCTCCGTTCGCGCCTCCAACTCCAAGCGTGTAGATGACCACCCCGTTTTCAGCCGCTTTTTTAGCTGCGCTGAGAGCTGAATCTTCAAGCTCCTCGCCGTCGCTTATTAGCACGATTATCTTGCGATTGGAGGTTGAAGCAAAAGCTACCTCGGCTTCTTCTATGGCGGCAGATATGTTTGTGCCGCCGCGCTGTATGACGTTTGTGTCGAGCGCTTCAAGCGACATTCTAAACGCGTCGTAGTCGAGCGTCAGCGGGCATTGCAAAAACGCCTGTCCGCTGAAGGCTACTATGCCTATCTTATCTCCTTGCAATATGTTCACAAGGTCGAGCACAGATAGTTTCGCGCGCTCGAGCCTGTCGGGCTTTACGTCTTCGGCGAGCATGCTGTTAGAGGTGTCTATCGCAAATATTATGTCTATGCCGCGCGTTTTTGTCTCTTCCCAACGGTAGCCCCACTGCGGGCGCGCGAGCGCCGCAAATATAAGCATTACCGACAAGAATGCGAGGGTGTTTTTTGCGATTATCTTAGGCCGGCTAACAGTGCGCGTAAGTTCGGGCATGAGCCTTTTAGACGCGAATTTCGAGAGCATGTCGCGCCTTTTCGAGCGCGAGTAAAATGCGAGCGCTATCAGCGCTATCGCCGCAATCAAGCCGGCGTACAACCATATTGGCGAATGGAATGTCATGGTAAAGTCCTAAGTCTTGTGTTTACAAGCAGCAGTTTTAGAGCAAGAACCGCGAGTGCCGCTATCGCGAACCACGGGAAGAGTTCTTCGTAAGAGGTGAAGTTTTTCAATTTCACAGTAGTTTTTTCGAGCGCGTCTATGTCGGAGTATATATTTCGCAGCTCCGCCATGTTTTCGGCGCGGTAGAATTTGCCGCCAGTTATTTCTGAAATTTTTCTCAAAGTGCCCTCGTCGACACTGCTTCGCATATCGCCCGCGTAAACGGGCCTGTTGTAGTTGTCGCGCACGACCCTTTGGTTTTCGTCGAGGCGCGCGGTCGGGACTATGCCGCTTCTGCCGACAGCTATTGTGTAGACTTTCGTGTTGAAAGACGCCGCTGCTTCGGCGGCGGCTATCGGCGTTATCTGCCCGGCATTGTTTTCGCCGTCCGTTAGCAGTATCACCACGCGGCTCTTTGCGTTTTTAAGTTCTTTGAGCCTGTTTACGCTCATGACGAGGGCGGTCCCTATCGCCGTGCTGTTTGCGTCGATAACGCCTATGTCGACCCTCTCGAAATTTTTCCTGAGCCAGTCGTGGTTCAAGGTCATGGGCGAGACTATAAACGGATTCGACGCGAACGTTATCATGCCGATTCTGTCGTTGGGGCGCCTGTCTACAAACTCTTTTATGACCGCTTTTACGGCGTCCATGCGCGTTATTGGGGTTGCAGCGTTGGGAGAGAAATCGAGCGCCGCCATGGAGCCAGATACGTCTATTGTAAGAACTATATCGATGCCGCTTTCTTCGCGCTCGCTGTATCCCTTTCCGAGGCGCGGGCGCGCGAGGGCTGTAATAAGCAGGGCGAGCGCTATAAAAGTTAATAAAAATCTCCAAAATCCCGGCTTAGCCCTGTTTTTGCCAGCGGCCTCCTTCGCTATCGCAACGCTTGAAAAAATTATCGAGCCGCTCTTGCCTGAGGCTGAGCGCAATAGCGCCAGCACCGGCAGCAACAGAAGCAGCCATAATAGATTTGGATTTGCAAAATCAAAGTTCATTTCTCGGTATCGTTTGTTTTTTCCGTTCCGTTTTTTTCATCAGTTTCCGCCGCTTCTTCGGGCTCGGCGGGTGCGGATTTTTCCAAACCGCTCTTTATATCGCAACGGATTTTATCCGACTCCAAAAACTTCCTCGCGCATGAGGAAAGTTCGGCGCGCTCGGCCGAAGTAAATTTATCGCGGGCAAACTTTGCCATGTCGGACATGTTTAAAATTTGGGATATCAGAGCGCGCTGCTGTTTGTCGAATACTATGGATTTCGCTGCGATTTTTAAAAATTCCTGTGTCGTTTTCACAGGGGCGGGTATAGAGTGCTGACCCTCGATGTATGCCCTCACTGCAAAGCTTATTTGCGAGGCGTATTCCTTTTCGTCGAGGTCCGCGGAGTTTTGCTCGGCTGCGTCTATCGCCGCCATGGCGAGCTCGTATGGAGTTTTGGGGACGGGCTTTCTCGGCCTGAAAATTAAGTACAAGCCGGCAAGCACCGCCGCGCATAAAGCTGCAATCCAACCCCAATACTTCTCAAAAAAACCGATTCCGATTTTTCCCTTGTCAGGCGATATTTCCGGAAAAATATTTTCGTATGAAACTGTCTCAGGCTGCCGGGCCGCCGGCTGAGATGCGGGCGTCCCCATGGCAGGTATTCCCGCAGGGGGCACCACGGCCGCAGGCATTGCGGGCGCCGATGTCGATCCTGGCGCTTGCTGCCCAAAAGCCGCAATCGAAAAAATTGCGGCGGCGCAAATCCAGAAAACTTTTAACGTTTTTAAAATCCTATTCATTGCCTTGCAGCCCGCCTTTCAAAAAATCTTCTCAAAGCAGAGATGTATGGTTTGTCTGTGTAAACTTCGAGCAAGTCTATATTAGACCTCGCGAGCGCCCGCTTGAATTCCCTCATGCGGGCGGCGTTTATCGCGGCATATTTGCCGCAAATGTATGAGCTGTTAGTGTCGATGGCGACTATCTCGCCTGTCTCGCCGTCTTCGAGCGTCACTACCCCAAGGCCGCGCGGCATTTCAAGCTCCCGCGGGTCGGAGAGCGAAAAGCAGACCAAGTCGTGCCTGCGGTTGGCGATGTCGAGCGCCTTAAATACGGGATCCGCCGCCTTCTCCTCAGGGTTGGGGAGTTTGCCGTCGGGCCCCTGCAAAAAGTCGCTTATTAAAACGACAATGGCCTTTCTTTTTAGCATTCTGTTTATTTCGTCGAGAGCCGCCGCTATGTCCGTGCCGCTCTTTTGCGGCCGCCACACGAGAATGTCGCGTATCAGCCTTAAAATGTGCCTGCGCCCCTTGCGCGGGGGTATGATGTGCTCGACCCCCTCGGTGAACAGAGCAAGCCCAACTTTGTCTCCGTTTCTCGCTGCGGAAAATGCGAGCGTGCTAGCGAGCTCCGCAGCAAGTTCCCTCTTAGAGAGCTCGCCGCTGCCGAACTGCCCGCTCGCCGACAAATCCACCGCTATCATCATCGTAAGCTCGCGCTCCTCGCGGTATTTTTTTACATGGGCTTTCCCGGTGCGCGCCGTGACATTCCAGTCTATGCTGCGTATTTCGTCGCCGGGCTGGTATTCGCGCGCCTCCTCAAAGTCCATGCCGCGCCCCTTGAAGATGCTGTGGTAGGCTCCCGCAAGCGCGTCGCTGACGTGCTTGTTGGTGCGGATTTCTATTTGCCGCACCTTTTTGAGCATATCTTTTAGTTTGTCGCCCATATAAGCGTTCTTTTTTTTAGGGAACTGCAACTTTGCCGAGCACGCTTTCGACTATATTTTCACTCGAAATGTTTTCGGCCTCCGCCTCGTACGAAACTATTATCCTGTGGCGCAGCACGTCGAGCGCAACGTCCTTGACGTCTTGCGGAACGACGTATCCGCGGCCTTCGAGGAACGCGCGGGCTTTAGACGCGAGCGCAAGCGCGATTGTCGCGCGCGGGCTGGCGCCAAACTGTATCATATTTTCGAGATTTTTCAGCGAGTATTTAGCGGGTTCGCGGGTTGCGAAGACAATGTCCACTATATAGTCTTTTATCTTGTCGTCGAGGTATATCTCGTCGACAACTTCGCGCGCCGACAAAATCTGTTCCGGGTTCACCACGGTGTTTATGTTTTCGGCGACCTTTGTCTTTGCCATGAGGTCGAGTATAAGCCTCTCCTCTTTTTTATCAGGATAGCCGATTTTAAGCTTTAACATGAAACGGTCGACTTGCGCTTCGGGCAGCTGGTATGTTCCTTCCTGGTCTATCGGATTCTGCGTGGCGAGCACGAGAAACGGCTCGGGCAGGGGATAGGTCTCTCCGCCAATTGTCACCTGGCGCTCCTGCATGCCTTCGAGCAGCGCGCTCTGGACTTTCGCAGGCGCGCGGTTTATTTCGTCCGCGAGGACTATGTTTGCAAATATCGGCCCTTTTTGCGTTAAAAATTCGCCTTTTTGCTGGTTGTATATGAGCGTGCCGATTATATCGGCTGGGAGAAGGTCTGGGGTGAACTGGATTCTGCTGAACTTGGAGTCCATCGCGGAAGCCATGGTTTTGACAGCGAGCGTCTTCGCGAGCCCCGGCACGCCTTCAAGCAGCACGTGGCCGTTTGCGAGAATCCCTATCAGTAGTCTGTCTACAAGGTATTTCTGCCCTATTATAACCTTGCCTATTTCCTGTTTTAGCAAAGCGGTCCATTCGTAGGCCGATTTTACCTTGTCGTTTATTTGGCTTAGATTTGTGCTCATTTTTTTATTTAACGGTTTATATATAAAATAATATCTAATATTGGCATGTTTAATTGCCTAAAATTATGCGGCTTTGCCGCCTTATAAAAATATAAGACAAAACCCGGCGCCCAAAGTTCATTTTTTGGTTTTGTGCCGAAACTCACGGGCGTTGACTCTCGACGATTCTCAAATGCTCGAAAGTTATTCTCGGGCGCATATCTCGCTCACTATTTCCTTTCGAGCCGCCGCTTGCGGCTTCGCCAAAATTTTTATCTTCTTCCATATCGGATTTATGACCAAAACTTAAAGAGTTTTCTTCAGTTAGGCCATTTTCCTCGATGTAGGCGCGCATATTGTCGGCGCTATATATGTATTTTTCGAGTTCTGCGTGCAGTTTTTCGGGGGTAAGCTTTTTTAGGGCTTCAAAGTATTTTTCTTCGTTATCGCCCTTGGCATCTTTGTCGGCCATGCTTTTGGAAGAGCCTTTTTCCTGCCCGCTTTCCGGGGCTTGCAAGGGTGTTAGCCCGCCGTCGGAACTTTCCGAATCTTTGGAAGTTTCTTCCGGGCGTTGTTTTTCGTCTCCGTCCTCAGGCTTGTCGTAGTCTTCTCCGTACGAATTCGCAGAATAGAATATTACTCCGCGCTCGCCGCTTTCCTGCTTCAGTATTATTGCAAAATTTTCTATCTTGTCCAGGTGCGACCTTATGTCTGAATGCAGTCCTTGCGCAGAATTTATGCCGTAGACAAAATTCATAAATTCCGTAAGTTCGCGGGACTCAAATTCTATCTTGTCGCCGTCCTCGTACTTATTCCTGCCCAAATCGAGCTCCAGCGTGCCTATCTTAAATACTCCGACCGAATCTATGCGTCCGTCAACGGGATCGTGCTTGGGGGCAGGGGCGTCGTTCTTGCCGTCCCATGATACCCTAAAGGCTTTTGAATTCGGCTCAAATGCGGGGTCGTCAACTATCCCGAGGATTGAAATTCTTATAATTTTTTTTTCGTCGTGCTCTATATTGTTTTCTTCTGCCATTTCGGACGCTTCGACGATTGCGGCCTCGGCTATGGGTGATGGATCCGGAATTGAGTCTTTCAAAGTTCCGTTTTCGCCGCCTTCGCGCGCTTCGCCGGGTGGAGCGGGGGAATTTTCTGGTTTTTCGGTGTGTCTAAGCCGATCTTTCTTCCTTGCCTCTATTTTTTTCTCTTCTATCTGGGCGGCTGTAAAAAGTGGAAGGTCTTTTACGTGCAGGGAGAGGGATACTGTTATGATTTTATCGGTTTTCTCGTCCAATCCCACATCAATGCCGCGAGCTGTAAATGGCAGATAAGCAATGGCCCTCTCAGACTTGAATCTCGACACTGCGAGAATCTCGGAATCTGAAAATTCCTCGGATTTTGCCGCCTCAAAAATAAAAGTATCCGAGCGGTTCGCAATTAAGTCTGTTGCGCCCGCGCGTTGCCACACAGGCAACGACAAACATACTAATGCCGCGACCGCAATTCCCCCTTTCATGTTTTCAGTTTAACTAATTTTTTGCCGGCGTGTCGAGCGTTTTCGGATTTTCTGCATTTTTTTACGCAAAAAGCCGGCAAAATAGATACAGTACAATTCCAAAAAGCTACCGTACAATTCCAATATGAGTCTCGCGTGCTGTATAGACAAAAAAAATCCCCGCATTGCGGGGATTAAATAAAAAAATTTTTATGCGCTTTTTGAAAGCTTAGCCGGAGTTTCCGATTTGCGTTTAATGCGCTCGAGCCTGTGGCGGCGGCGAATCTTTCTGGCGAGTTTTACAAGGAGCTCGTCGATAGATTTATACATGTCGTCGCTCGCGACGCTTACTACCATATCGGGGCCCTGTATCTCAAGGCGGCCTTTCGCCGTAAACTCATTGTGGTGGTGCTTGTTTGGTTGGTAGGCGAGCTCGACCCTCAGCCTGATAATGCGTTCGTCGTGCACAAATAATTTTTGCATCTTATTTGTTACGCTTGCCTTTAACGCTTCGGTGAGTTCGAGGTTTTGACCCGATATGATGATTTCGTTGTCGCTCATATTTTCTTTCTTTCCTGTTTTTGTTTTGGAGGCCGCGAGCGTGGAAATTCCGCGCGCGCTCCGTTTAAATTCGCAAATTATATATCGTCTTTTCCCGCGCTGTTATTAAGCCTCCCACCTTCTCAATATCCTCGGAAAAACTGCTTTTTTTTTCAAAGAACCGTTGCCTCAACGCCTTCGGGACTCCATTTTTTTTTTCAAAAAAAATTTTTCAAATACTTTCTTGGAAACATCGCCCCGACTGTTTATAGATTAGAAAGTTTTTTTGATAACGACAAGCTTTAAATATGAAAAGTTTATCAGCCCGCGCATCTGCCGAATTGACGGCTTACGACGCAATATTTATAACTGGAGGCTCATCGGGGATAGGAGAGGCATTTTTGCGAGACGCCCTTTCCTGCGGTTCCTCCCGCGTATTCAATATATCTCGAACGCCCCCGGCGCAATCTCTGCAAAGCTTGCGGAAATTTTCGCACATACCATGCGATCTTACAGACGAGGCATCGATATTAAATCTGTTTGAGCGCCTAAAGCATGAATTTGAAGACCTCGACAAATTATGCTCGGACAAATACGCGCGCCCCCCGCGCGTGCTGCTTGTAAACAACGCGGGTTTCGGACTGTACGGCCCATTCCCCGAGCCTAATATCGGGCGCAATACGGACATGATAAGCCTTAATGTTTCGGCCCTCACGCGCCTTTGCGCTGAATTTCTGCCGATTATAAAGAGGGGAAGGGGCTCTATAATAAACATATCGAGCGTGGCGGCGTTCGAGCCTTGCCCTGTGCTTGCAGTCTATGCGGCGACAAAAGCCTATGTTAAAAGCCTGTCGCTCTCGCTCTCCTACGAATTGGGAAAATTCGGCTGTAAATGCCTATGCGTCTGCCCGGGGCCTACTTCAAGCAATTTTTACAAAACGGCGGGCTTTGACGAGCCTCCGCTTTCCTGCGGGCTGTGGAATGTGCCGGTGGATATATCGCACGCGGCTTATGCGGCGCTTGCGAAGGGAAAAGTATTGCTGGTTGTGGGTTTCCAAAATAGGCTCCTGGAATTTTTATCGCGGATTTTGCCTACGCGCTTTATGTTGACATGCTCGGGAATGATTCTCGAGCGCGTCAGGGGTGGGAGCAAATCCAAGTAATGCTGATATGATTCAACTTGAATGTTGCATTTAGAATTTTTTTGTGGTCTTGTTGCTATCTATGCTAAAATTTATAGATAAAATAAAAAATCCGAATGCAAAAAAGCACAATATTGCGCTTGGATTTATATACATTGCGGTGTTTGGCGCGATGTTTATATTCTCAATTTACTGGCATTTCTTTCTTCGCGCAGAGGGTATTTAAATGAAACAATTAAAGAAAACGGCAGTCGTCGGAGCCGGAGCTTGGGGTACGGCTCTTTCCATAATACTATCCAAAAATTTTGAAGAAGTGTCGGTCTGGGCGCGCGAGGCTGAAATTGTGGATTCCGTCGCGGGGGTTCGTGAAAATTCTGTATTTTTGCCGAATATTAAAATTCCGCAAAATGTGCGCTTTTCTCAAAATCCGGGCGAAGTTCTCAAAGGCGCGCAAATGGTCGTATGGGTTGTTCCGATAAAATACCTCGCGGCAACTGCGGGGGATTTCTCTCAATTTGTGGAGGAAGGCTCGATTATGGTAAATGCCGGCAAGGGCATTGAGGTAGGTACATGGCGGAGGCCTTCGGAAATACTCGAAACGGCGATAAGGCAGGCCTCAAGCGTGGGTTCGATTATGGGGCCGAATATTGCCTACGAAGTCGCGCAGGACAAGTATGCGGAAGATATCGTAGCGCTCACTTCCCATTCGGATTCAATTATTGCCGCCAAGGCGTTTTCAACTCCTAATTTCATAGTCAGCCCATCGGACGACGTTGTAGGGGTCGAAATTGGTGCGGCCCTAAAAAACATAGTGGCTCTCGCGGCGGGTTTTTGCGACGGAATGAATCTGGGGGCAAACACAAAAGCCATTGTCATGGCGAGGGGATTTCAGGAAATATACAGGGCGGCGGCGTCGCTCGGCGCGTGGAGCGACTCATTCATAAAAGAATCCGCAATTTTAGGGGACGTTTTGACTACCTGCATAAGCCCCGATTCACGAAACCGCACGACCGGCGAACACCTCGGCAGGGGGCTTAGCGTGCCGGAGGCTTTGAAACTCTTGAAAGGAAGAGTTTGCGCGGGCTTGGAGACTATACAAATATGCAGAATGTTTGAAAAATCCAATGTAAAGCTGCCTATTATGACTGCCCTGTGCGATCTTTCGGAGGGGAAAATAGACAGGTACGAATGCCTTGCGCACATTTTGCGTAAAAATCCGTAGAGGGAGTACGCTCTCCGGTGCTCCCCGCAAATTTATGGGGGCTAATTGGGAAAACTGAAAACATTATGTGTTCAGTTTTCTTTTTTTTAGTGTATCTTGCGGGAGGCGGTTTGGCTCAAAGAAGCGAAAAGCTTGCGCGCCAAATTCGGATTGGTTTTATTTTTTTGCAGTGTGTCTTATATTTTGGCGCTGGGAAACTTTGCGCATTAAACTTTTCTTCCGCATTAGTTTTCTAAGTGAATTTCCCCAGCGGGCGCGGCTTTGCGGGTGTTTTTTTCGATGAATTTTTTACGTCTATAGCGAGAAATTTTTTATTTAGGCGGTGTGCGGCTATCGGCGGGCATTGCGCTAATTGGCGCAAGCGCGGCAGTTTTATATAAAGCTGTTATTTTTTTAGCATTGAGTTCAGCAAAAAATAAGGCGCGGAATGCCGCGCCTTATTTGCGCCGGATAATCCGGCTATTTTTTATGGGCAGTGTTAGAAAATGTAGCCTACGCCGCCGCCAGTCCATACAAAATTATCCGGGCCCATATTTACGTTGTCCGGGCCGATTTTTCCGTCGTTGTTGCATGCCCAGCCGACCCCTACAAAAAATCTCCAAGATTTTCTCTCGTAAACAAGGTTGCTCTCGGCCTGTATGTACCCATAGGAATTGCGCCAGTAGTTTCCGTTTGACAGCCGCGCTTCCCCCGAAAACCTGTTGGCGTGGACATACCCGAATATTATCTGGGACTGAATTGAAAGCCCTTTTATTGCTGTAAGCTCTTCAAGGCTTATAACAGGGTTGAATCCGCCTTGGAATTTTAGCGAATCGTACGTCGGGTCGTAGCCTACATATACGAACGGGCAAAGGAAGATTTTGTCTGATGTAAATCCGGCGTAGACATCGCCGCGCCAATTTTCGCCTCCAATACCCACAAGGCCGGGTCCGGCAACTTTTTTTGTCGTGTAGATTATATTTCCGCCGAGGTCTAAATCGACATATTTTGTAAGGTTGTACTTCCAGCCTCCGAAGAATACAGCTTGTTGGGCGTATTTAGAGTCCACGGGAGCGGAATAATACAAATCCATATACCCGTCGCCGCCAAAGAAAGCTCCCCTGTCGGTGAGCGACGCGACCGGCGTAAACTCTCCGACTCTCCGGCCCTCCATGACGGACGCAGAATAAGCCTCTATTTGAAATACTGTACGGCGCGGCTGGTTGGCTCCGATTATCTCGTCGCCGTCAAAAGTCGTAAATACATTCCAGGTGTGCGGATTTATGTCGTAAAATTCCGCGGACTCCGGAAGCGGTTTTATTCCATATTTAGGAGATTCGCCGAAAGCCGTAATTCGCGCCTGCAATGTTGCAGCCGAGATTATTCCGGCAAAAAAAAGTAAAGAAATTTTTTTCATTTGCCTTAGACGATATTTTTTTATCTGCGCCAATGGAAGCATATTTTTTATAAAAAAGCCGTTTAAAGGCGTTAAAAAAGAATTGCGCGCGGGCAAGCTTTTTGAAAAATTATCGGGATATGATTCGCAGAGTATTTGTTGAAGACAAGAACGGACATTGCGCGGGTGCGCTACTAAACGATTTGAAGGGCAATTTAAACCTGAAAAAGCTCGAATCGGTAAGGGTGTTGCAGCGCTACGATATCGAGGGGCTCGACGACGAAGTTTACGGGCGCGTAAAAAACCTAATTTTCTGCGAGGCGCCTGTTGAAAATTTATACGAGACCGAATTCCCGATGGACTCCGCAGAGACGGCGTTCGCCATAGAATATCTGCCGGGACAATTCGACCAACGCGCAGACTCCGCCGAGCAATGCGTGCAGATAGTTGCCTTTAAGCGCCCGAAAGTAGCATGCGCGCGGGTATACGTGTTAAAGGGCGCGCTTTCGGAATCCGAAATATCGGCGGTTAAAAACTATTTAATAAACTCGGTCGACAGCCGCGAAGCCGACATGAAAATGCCCGAATCGCTCGAGCGCAAAACGAACCCGGCGCGCGACGTCCAAAAAATAGACGGCTTTATATCTATGCAGCCCGCGCAGATAGCGGAGCTGCACAAAAAAATGTCGCTTGCGATGTCGGTCGACGACCTTGAATTTTGCCGAAAATATTTTGCTGAAACAGAACGCCGCGACCCCACCATTACGGAAATAAGGGTTCTCGACACTTATTGGAGCGACCATTGCCGCCACACGACTTTCCTGACGCGCCTTGAAAGCGTCAAAATTGACGAAGGAATGTACGCGGGGGCTATGGAAAAATCTTGGAAATCGTATCTAAAATCGCGCGAGATTCTAGGTCTAGATAAAAAAGGCAAGCCGATATGCCTAATGGACGTCGCGCTAATCGGAATGCGGCGCCTTCGTGCGGACGGGAAGCTCGACGATCTCGAAGTCAGCGAGGAAATAAACGCGGCGAGCATAGTGGTGAATGTGGATATAGACGGCAGGCCCGAGGAATGGCTTGTAATGTTTAAAAACGAAACCCATAACCACCCGACAGAAATTGAGCCCTTTGGCGGCGCGGCGACATGCCTTGGGGGCGCAATCCGCGATCCTCTTTCCGGGCGCAGCTATGTCTACCAGGCTATGCGCGTTACTGGCGCGGGAGATCCGCGGACGCCGTTCTCTGAGACTTTGCCCGGAAAGCTTCCTCAGAAGAAAATCGTAATCGGCGCTGCCAACGGTTACAGCAGCTACGGAAACCAAATCGGGCTTGCGACAGGGCAGGTGACAGAAATTTACAATCCCGGGTACATCGCAAAGCGCATGGAAATTGGCGCGGTTGTCGCGGCGGCTCCGCGCGATATGGTTGTCAGGGGAACCCCGGAAAAGGGCGATGTAATACTTCTCGTGGGAGGTCGGACAGGCAGAGACGGAATCGGCGGTGCGACCGGCTCTTCAAAGGACCATACTGAACATGCACTCGAAAATTCCGCGGAAGTTCAAAAGGGCGACGCCCCCATGGAAAGAAAATTGCAGCGCCTCTTCCGAAATCCGGCGGCAAGCAGACTGATAAAGCGCTGCAACGACTTCGGCGCTGGCGGAGTTTCTGTCGCGATAGGGGAGCTCGCGCCGTCGCTTGAAATAAACCTCGACGCCGTTCCTAAAAAATATGCGGGTCTCGACGGAACTGAACTTGCTATTTCGGAATCGCAAGAGCGAATGGCGGTGGTGGTTTCGAGCTCCGATGTCAGAGCATACAAAAAATATGCGGAAGAGGAAAATCTCGAATGCACGGAAGTTGCGGTAGTCACCGATACCGGAAGGCTCGTTATGAAATGGAGGGGCGGGGACATTGTAAATTTGTCACGCGCATTCTTAGATACAAACGGCGTGACGGCGACAGCTTCCGCAGAAATAGTATCCCCTTCGGATAACTCTCCGCTTGAGGCTCCGTCAAACCGAGCCTCGGGAGACGCCGAGTCTTGGAAAGAAGCTCTTTCAAATTTAAACAGCTGCTGCCAGCGCGGGCTTGTCGAGAGGTTTGACTCTTCAATTGGCGCATCCGCAGTGCTGCACCCGTATGGCGGAAAAAACCTCGCGACTCCGCCCAACGCAATGTGCTCAAAAATACCGCTTTTGAAGGGCGACACAAAAACCGGAACTCTCTTTGCATTCGGTTTCAATCCGGATATTTCTATTTGGAGCCCTTACCACGGGGCTATGTATGCAGTGCTTGAATCCTTCGCAAAAATCGCGGCGTCCGGCGGAGATGTCACCCGCATAAGGCTGACATTTCAAGAGTATTTTGAGAAACTCCGCAAGGATCCCAAGCGCTGGGGCAAGCCACTCGCGGCACTGCTTGGCGCATACGAGGCGCAGATGGGGCTCGGCGCGGCCGCCATTGGCGGTAAAGACTCGATGTCGGGCTCCTTCAACAATATTGACGTGCCGCCGACTCTCGTAAGCTTTGCGATAGTTCCGTGCAATGTGGAAAATGTGATTTCTCCGGAATTTAAAAAGGCGGGGTCAAGGGTTGCGATAATCGAAATAGACAGGGACGATTCCCTCGCGCCGGTATGGTCGGACGCGCTAAAAAAATACTCGGCCCTATTCGGCGCAATAAAGAAAGGTGAAATTCTCTCGGCGCAGGTAGTAGGGGTGGGCGGCATCGCGGCGGCTGTCTCAAAAATGTGTTTCGGCAACTCCATAGGATTTTCGCTCGATAAAAACTACGGCGGCGATATTTTCGCGCTGAATGAGGGCGCGATAGTTGTAGAGCTGGCCGACAGCGCACAGGCTTCGGAAATCTTTGCAAAGCTTGTCGGGGAAACGGTCGATAGCGGCAAGATTTTCGCTGGAGGAAGCTCCATCGAATTGTCGGAGCTTTACAGCGCGTGGACAAAGCCGCTTGAGGGCGTTTTTGCGACCCTCGCGGAGCCATCGCAGAAAGGGGAACTGCTGAAACCCTCTTACAAATTGCGCGCCCCGAATCTCGCACGCTCAAAGGTTGCCCGCCCCAAAGTTTTCATACCGGTATTTCCGGGGACAAACTGCGAGTACGATACTGCGCGCGCATTTGAATCAGCGGGGGCAATTGCCGACACTTTCGTTTTCAATAATCTTTCGGACGAAAAAGTTGCCGAGTCGATAGCGGAGATGAAACGGCGCATTGACGCTGCCCAAATTCTTATGATTCCAGGCGGATTCAGTGCGGGCGACGAGCCGGCGGGTTCGGGAAAATTCATAGCGGCAGTGTTTAGAAACCCGGCGCTTGCGGATGCGGTGATGTCGCTTCTCAAAGACCGCAAGGGCTTGGTTTTAGGCATATGCAACGGCTTCCAGGCGCTTATAAAATTGGGTCTTGTGCCGTTTGGCGAAGTTAGGGAGCTTGGTCCCGATAGCCCGACTCTCACGTACAACAATATTTCCCGCCACGTATCAACCTACGTCAGGACAAGGGTCGCGAGCGTACTTTCGCCATGGCTTTCGCAGTGCGAAGTCGGTGACGAGCACGCAATACCTGTTTCCCACGGCGAGGGCAAATTCATTGCCCCCGAGAGCGTCATTCAAAAACTTGCAGCTAACGGGCAAATCGCGACGCAGTACGTCGATGCCAAAGGCGAGCCGTGCTCTTGCATACCGTTTAATCCCAACGGCTCGCTGCATGCAATTGAGGGCATTACAAGCCCGGACGGCCTTGTTTTCGGCAAAATGGGGCATAGTGAGAGGTTTGGAACCAATGTAGGAAAAAATATTGCCGGGAATAAAATACAGCCGATATTCTCGTCGGGAGTTTCCTATTTTAGATAATAGCTTTAATGCTTAAAAATTGCGCGGGAAACGCTCCCGCGCTTTTTTTGTACCGTTGCGTCTGCATTGGAGACGCACTTATCAAACCTTAAAAGAGTTGTAGCTCTGGATAAAAGTATGGCGCAATTAGTGTCAATCAGCCAAAGAAGGCATAAAAAAAGCCGCTTAAAAGCGGCTTTAAATTTTTTATCAATAAAAACTATTCTGCAGCGAGCACTGAAACTTTCCTGTGCGCTCCGTCCCACTTTACGGTTCCGTCAACGAGGGCAAAGAGGGTGTAATCTCTTCCCATTCCGACGTTCTTTCCGGGGTGGATTTTCGTGCCGCACTGGCGGAGTATTATGTTGCCGGCCAAAACGTATTCGTCGCCGTATTTTTTGACACCGCGACGCTGCGCGTTGGAATCGCGCCCGTTTCTTGAAGTACCCTGTCCTTTTTTATGTGCCATGTGGTGGATCCTTTCTTATTACGCCTTTATGGATTCGACTTTTATGACGGAAAGCTCCTGGCGATGCCCGCGCTTGCGTTCATAGCGCTTCCTGCGGTGCTTTTTGATTATTACCACTTTCTTCCCGCGCTTGTTTTCGAGAATCTTGGCCGAAACGCTCGCGCCGTCCACATACGGAGCTCCAAATTTGGCGGCTTCTCCGTCACCGACCATAAGCACTTCCTTGATTTCAACTGTGTCTCCGGCGTTCGTACCCGCAAAGCGGTTTACGAAAAGAATGTCGCCTTCTTTTACGGTCAGCTGTTTCCCTTGAATTTTGATTGTAGCTTTCATTGTGTTTAAATTGTCAAAAAGCGAACAAATAAACGCTTATTTTATTAGCTTGCAAGTTTATTTTTAGGTATCTTCCTAAAAAAGTAATTTTGTGATTTATTCCATAAAAAATTTTTTATGCAAGCTCTTTATTGATTTTTTTCAAATTTCGTGGCAAATATTTTTGCAAAAAATGTATTTAATATCGGAAGAGTTGGTTTTGGCGATGCTTTCGGATTCTGGATTTAGCGTCCTCGACTCCGACGATGATTCGCTGTCGAAGTCGTACGCTGCAGCGGCTGCAGCCGATATTCTGCTAAGTGGCGCCGCAAAATCCAACGGGGTATGTATATCGCCGTGCGGTGGAGCCTCGCCGCAGGCTTTGCCCGAAAAATTCGCGTCTTTCATTGAAAAAGATTCTACCGTTCCCGGCGCCCTCCGCCTTCTTGAAAAAAATGCAGGCGCGATAGAATCCCTTTGCATAAAAAGCCTCTTGGAAAAAAAATCCATAAAATTGGCGAAGACATTTGTTTTTTGGGGAAGGGAAGTCCTAAAAGCTGTTGACAAAGACGCACCAAAGGAGCTTAGGCAAAAAATATGCCTGGCGCTCGCCTCAACTCCGGACAAATGCCCGGATAGGATTGCCGGCGCGATATGGGCGCTCTCGCGGGGGAATCTCGCAAGGGTAGCGTTATCGCGGGGGCAGCTAAAAAAATATCGCTTGGCTTTTTCGGAAATTGCCGCGAATTTTGAAAAAAATTTTTTAATCGCAGGCAATGCCGCGCCTCCGCTTTCAGATTAGTTTTTTTTAGCCTCTTTTAGTAAACTTGATTGGCGGCCAACCAAAAACGACGCGGCGGCCGTTTTTTTCGCCGCCATGCCGATCTTATTCCGCCAAATACAAGTCTGCGCAAAATGCGACTTTTTTTTCTTTTTTTTTGAAAGCAAAGTCTTTTTATGCAACTGCTTCAGCATATTGATTTGAGCAGTTTGATATGAGGAAGGCTTAAATTGCCTTAAATGGGCTTAAAT
>ENA-UOJE01000540-UOJE01000540.1-human-gut-metagenome-genome-assembly--contig:-C23-NODE-540-length-42445-cov-73.400708_pt1 | contig 42445 bp, 50 predicted proteins | sample MGYA00242341_ERZ723888 | MGnify/ENA metagenome assembly ERZ723888 | reverse complement strand
GAATCCCTTGATTTTCAAGGTCTTTCTGATTTAGTCCCATTATCGCACAACAATCCTTTACCAGCACGCAGCGGATGCGCCCACTTTCCATGTCCCGCAGCATCCGCTGAAAGGCGGGGCGCTGGAAATTCGTACCGGTATAGCCGTCGTCGGCGTAGCATTCCGTCGCGGTCAACTCAGGATGATTTTCGATATACTCCTCCAGCAGCTTCCGCTGGTTGCCGATGGAGTCGCTCTCCATCCGGTCGCCGTCCTCACGGGACAGGCGGCAGTACAGTGCGGTGGGTATCTTCTGTTCCATGCTGCTCCCCCTTTTATCCGTGGTCGAACGGTGTTACGCCGCCTGTGTGTGGGCGCGGATGAGTTCCAGAACCAGCTCTTCCGCTGTCTGCTGACCGAGAAAATTCCGGGTGACGGTGAGCGCCGGCTGATCGGTTGACATAAACAGACCTCCTCCTTGAGAATAGTCCATCGTATGCGCGTTGGGGGAGCCGTATGTTTGCCGGTGGGACATAAATTCGAGCAGACGGAAAAACAAAGCGCCATGCAGGAGGCGTACCTCCTGCATGGCGCAGCACCGCGGATCATTCCCCCGCTGCGGGCAGCGTTACGGTAAAGGTGGAGCCGTTGCCGGGGCGGGAGAACACCGCCACCCGGCCGCCGCACAGCGCCACCACCCGGCGCACGATGGACAGTCCCAGACCGTTGCCCCGGCTATCCGGATACGGGGCGGCGCGGTAGAATTTTTCAAAAATGTGCCGCTGCGTCTCCTCGTCCATGCCGATACCCGTGTCGGAGACGGAGACAGTGATCTCTCCCTCGCTCTGCCGCAGCACCACGGTGATCTGCCCGCCGGCGGGCGTGAAGCGGATGGCGTTGGACAGGAGATTCGACCAGATGTGCTCCACCAGCTCCTCGTTGCCGTAGTAGTCCACCTGATCCAGGTCGCCCTCCACGGTCAGCCCCTTTTGCAGCCAGTCCCTCTCCTGCTGGCGGACGCACCGCCGCAGCTGCTCGTCCAGGCTGTACAGCGTTTTGCCGGATACGATCTCGGTATTTTCATACTGCGCCAGCTCCAGAATGTGGGTGCTCATGGCTGCCAGCCTTTCGGACTGCTGCACCACGGTGTTTGTATAGGTCTGCCGCTGCTCCGGCGTCAGATCGTCGTTCTGCAGCAGCTTGGCGAAGCCCCGGATGGAGATCAGGGGCGTTTTGAACTCATGGGAGAAGGTGTTCACGAAGTCCATGCGCAGCAGCGCCACGCCGGACAGCTCCTCCGCCATTTTGTTGAAGCTGCGGATGTACTCCGCCACCTCGCCCCGGGCGCCCCGCATCTCCACCCGCACGGAGTAATCGCCGGAGGCCACCGACTGCGTGGCCTGCATCAGCCGGGAAAGCGGCGCCAGATACCCGCGGAAGATGAACACTGCCAGCAGAACGCCCAAAATGGCGCTGATGGTCAGGATAAGAATAGGCCAGAGCAGCGTATAATTCGCTTTGTCCAGATGCACCAGCTGCTGCACCAGCGCGAATATGCCCAGCGCCAGCACAACATACACCGCCACCAGACCCAGCACCAGAAGGAACATGGTGCCCAGCAGCCGGACGGGCGGATTCTCTTTCTTCACGTCAGTTTTCCGCATTTCCGTCCTCCCGGGGCATCCCCATATAACCGAAGCCGCGGATCGTCCGCAGCTCAAAGTCCCGGTTGTCCCGGAATTTTTCCCGCAGCCGGGAGATGTAGACCTCCACGGTATGCTCATCCACATCGCTGTCCAGATCCCATATATCGTCGATGAGCTGGCGCTTGGTAAAAAGCGTCCGGGGGTAGGACAGCAGCTTGTACAGCAGCAGGAATTCCTTAGCGGCCAGCTGCCATGTGCCCTGCGGCGTGATGACCTGCAGCGAGCCGCGATCCAGCACCGTGGCTCCCACCGTCAGGCGGCGATCCGCCCGGCTGCAATACCGCCGCAGCAGCGCCTCAATGCGCCAGAGCATCTCCTCCTCATCCACCGGCTTGACCATGTAGTCGTCCGTCCCCGCCCGGAAGCCCCGGCGCTTGTCCTCCTGGGTCACGCGCGCCGTCACCATCAGCACCGGCAGGTCGCAGTTGCCCTCCCGCAGCGTCCGGGTGAAGGTGATGCCGTCCATCCGGGGCATGGTGATGTCCACCACCGCCAGATCGCACTGGTAGTGCTCCATCACCTCCAGCGCCTCCACACCGTCCCGGGCGGGGCACGGCTCGTAGCCGGCGCGCCGCAGCACCTCGCACATCAGGAAACGGGCGCTGTCGTCATCCTCGGCCACCAGAATGCGGAACATATCCATTCCTCCCTTGCGTTTTTCTGGATTTTATCACACCCGCTCACAAAAATCGAGAGGTTTTTGAGCTTGCGTTGAGGTTTCTTCGGTATACTGTTCCTGTGCCATACATAACAAATAGGAGGAATACCCCTTATGCCCAGACCTGTCTGCATCACCTATGACAGCACCTGCGACCTGACGCCCCAGCTGCTGGAGCGCTTCCAGATCCGCACCATACCGCTGACCATCCAGAGCGGAGAGCGGGTCTTTCCCGACAACGGGCAGTACACCTCGGCGGAGCTGTACGCCGAGTACCGCCGGAACGGAACCCTGCCCAAGACCGCGGCGGTCAGCCCGGAGGACTTCAAGGCGTTCTTTGCCCCGATCCTGGCGGAGGGATATGACATCGTGCATATCGACATCAGCTCAGAGCTGTCCTGCACCTGCCAGAACGCGGTGCTGGCGGCGCAGGAGCTGGCGGAGCAGGGGCAGATCCATGTGGTGGACAGCCGTCAGCTCTCCACCGGCGGCGGGCTGCTGGCCCTCCGGGGAGCCAAGCTGCGGGACAGCGGCATGGCGGCGGCGGATATCGCGGCAGAGCTGCGCCGCCTGGCCCCTCACAGCGACACCAGCTTCGTGCTGGACACGCTGGAGTACATGTGGAAGGGCGGCCGGTGCAGCGGCGTGGCGGCGCTGGGCGCCAACATGCTGAAGCTGAAGCCCTGTCTGGAGATGCGGGAGGGCAAGCTGGTGGTGTGCAAAAAGTACCGCGGCTCCATGGACAAGGTATATCGCCAGTATATCGCGGAGCGGCTGGCGGGGAAGGCGGTGGTAGCCGACCACGCCTTCATCACCCACTCCGGCGAGGTGCCGGAGGAGACGCTGTCGCAGCTGACGGCGCTGGTGCGGGAGCTGGCACCCTTCAAGGAGGTATTCATCACCCAGGCGGGGTGCACCGTATCCTCTCACTGCGGCCCGGGCACGCTGGGCGTGCTGTTTCTGCGGCAGCCGGAGCAGTGAGGGCGCAGACAGCAGCGTGAAGAGCCGCGCGGCACTTTCTTCTCGACGAAAGGCGCCTGGGCTGGTATACTAAGCGCGGGGTCAGGCTGTAAAATTTTATTTTGCCCGCATGCAATAAAACGCCCTTTCCGTGCATTACACGGATGACAGGAGATAGAAGCCCATGCTCAGTATGCTGATGACAACCGAATATGCGCCGGCAGAGGAGCGGCGTGAGCTGCAGCGGCTGCTGCGGTGCATTGCCGGGAATGACCGCGACGCCTTGGCGGAGCTGTACCGGCGCACGCGCCCGGCGGTGTACGGCCTTGCGCTGTCTTACCTCAGGAACGCCCACGATGCGCAGGATCTCACGCAGGATGTCTATGTGCAGGTGTGGGACTGCGCGGCGCAGTACCGCCCCACCGGTTCCCCCATGGGCTGGCTGCTGGCGGTGTGCCGCAGCCTGTGCCTGATGCGTCTGCGGCGCGAGGAACGCCGCACCGCGCTCTCGGACGAGGAATGGGACGCCATTCCCGCGCAGGAGTGCGGACTGGATGCGGACGAGCGCGTCCTCTTGCAGCACGCGCTGGCAAGCCTTGGCGACGAGGAGCGGCGCATCGTGCTGCTCCACGCGGTCACGGGCATGAAGCACCGGGAGATCGCGGCGCTGCTGAAGCTGCCGCTTCCTACCGTCCTGTCGAAATATCACAGAGCATTGAAGAAGATGCGAAGCTGTCTGGAAGGAGATGACGCCCGATGACCAATGAAAAAATGGAGCAGCGTCTGGCTTCGGCGGTGGAAAAGACCGCGCCAAACGACGTGAACGGCGTTCTCTCCCGCTGTGATGAGCGGAAAGGAACGGTGATCCCCATGACGACGAAGAAAACGACAAAGAAACGGTGGACGACGCTGGCGGCGGCCTGCCTTGCGCTGGTGCTGCTGGGCGGCGGAGGGATATTCTATCAGCAGGCACACGCGGTGGCGTCCGTGGTGTCGCTGGACGTAAACCCCAGCATCGAGCTGAAGGTCAGCAAGAGCGAAAAGGTGCTGGTCTGCACACCGCTCAACGAGGATGCGAAGGCCATCCTTGCGGATATGGGCGGCGGTGCAGACCTGAAGGGTGCGAAGCTGGACGTGGCGGTAAACGCCATTGTGGGCAGCCTGGTGCGAAACGGCTATCTGAACAGCATTTCCTCCGCCATCATGATCTCGGTGGAGGACAACGACACGGCGCGGGCGGAAAAGCTCCAGCGGGAGCTGACGAGCACCGTGGACGGCGTTTTGCAGACCAGCGAAGCAAAGGCGTCCGTTCTGACGCAGACGCTTACACAGGACGCAGGGCTGGCGCAGCAGGCGCGGGAAAACAGCATTTCCACCGGTAAGGCGGCGCTGGTGAACCGTGTGCTTGCGCTGAACCCCGCTTTGAAATTTGACGCGCTGGCGAAGCTCTCGGTGGAGGAGCTGAAGGACCTGGCCGAAGCGGGCGCGCCCGCCATGCCCATCGGCACGGATGCCGCCGCTTACGCTGCGGAGCAGTATGCCGGGACAACGGCGCTGAACTCCGTTACAGTGGAGGTCGATTCCGAGCTGGACGAATTCCCCGCGCACTACGAGGTGGAGCTGCACACAGCATGGGGTGAGTTTGAGTATCTGGTGGACGCCTACACGGGGAAGGTGCTCAGCGGGCAGAAGGACTTGCCGGCCACGGCCCCTGTAGGGGACGAGACGGCAAAGCCTACTGTGCCCACCGGAGACATCGGTCACGCCAAGGCGAAGTCCATCGCCCTGAACCATGCGGGCGTCAGCGAAGGCAAGGCGTATGATATGGACATCGAGCTGGACTACGAGGACGGAAGGCTTATCTACGAGGTCGAGTTCAAGTCCGGCAATATGGAATACAGCTACGAGATCAACGCCGCCACCGGCGCGATCCTCAAGCATGAGGCGGAGCTGGACGACTGACGCGGGAGCGGCCGTCACCGCGGCATAAAAAAGCAGGACTGACACGCGAAAATGCGTGTCAGTCCTTTTTTGCAGCCAGCTGTGCCGCAGGGCAGCGCCGCTGGCGGCGGCGCGGCTTGTGGGCTTATTGCTTTTCGGAGCGGGCGATGGCGGCGATGTCGCCCACGCCGTCCAGCACGATGCTGGGGCGATAGGCGTAGGTTTTCAGCGTCTCGCGGGTGGACACGCCGGACAGCACCAGCACCGTGGACATGCCGCTCTCCATGCCGGAGATGACGTCGGTGTCCATACGGTCGCCCACCATGACCGCCTCGGCGGAGTGGCAGTGCAGCATCCGCAGGCCAGTGCGCATCATCAGAGGATTGGGCTTGCCGCAGAAATAGGCCTGCTTGCCGGTGGCCATTTCGATGGGGGCGATCAGCGCGCGGCAGGCCGGGGCGATGCCGCTCTCGATGGGGCCGGACACGTCGGAGTTGGCGCCGATGAGCTTCGCTCCGGCCACCACCAGATTGGTGGCCTTGGTCAGGGTGTCCAGCGAGTAGGAGCGTCCCTCGCCCACCACCACGTAATCGGGATTCACGTCGTTCATGGTGATGCCCGCATCGTAGAGGGCGTTGAGAAGTCCCGCCTCGCCGATGGCGAACACGGAGCAGCCGGGCGCCTGCTCCTTCAGAAAGGCCGCTGTTGCCAGTGCGCTGGTGTAGAAGTGCTCCTCCGGCACGTCCAGCCCCATGCGCGCCAGCTTCTGGTTCAGCTCGCGGGGCGTGTAGCCGCTGTTGTTGGTCAGGAAAAGATATTCCTTGTCCTCGTCGTGGAGCCACTGGATAAACTCCGCCACGCCCGGCAGGATACGGTTGCCGTGGTAGATGACGCCGTCCATATCGCAGATAAAGCCCTTTTTCTCATTGAAGTTGATGGAAGTATCCATAACCAGTCTCCTTTGTCTCAGAAGTGCCTTTATCATATCATGCCGCGGGAGAGGTTTCCATAGGGAGAGCGTAAAATTTTCTGGGCTTTGCAGATGGCTCCCGCCAGGAAGGACAGGCCGCGCGCATTACCGCAGGCGGGCAGCGCGGCATGAGCAAAAAACAAGCACCCGGCGGGTGCTTGTTTTTTGCTTATATCTTGATCAGCTCGTAGTCGCGGGTGCCGATGCCGATCTTCTCGCCGTGCTCCAGACAGCTGCGCCAGTTGGTGTCCGGGTGGAGCCGCTGGAAGTGGTCGTGGTCGCAGGGGTCGCCGTCGGCGGCGGAGCCGCGCAGGGGCGTCTGGGCGTTCACCGCGTCCACGCAGGCCATGTCCAGCGCCACCGGGTCGAAGGAGGCGAACATGCCCACGTTGGGCACGATGGCCATGTCGTTCTCGGGACGGCAGTCGCAGGTGGGGGACACGTCGATGACCAGCGAGATGTGGAAGCAGGGGCGGCCGTCCACCACTGCCTTGCTGTACTCTGCGATCTTGTAATTCAGGTTGGTGGTGCTCTCGTCCCAGTTGATCTGCACTGCGTCCTTGGGACAGACGGCGATGCAGCGGCCGCAGCCCACGCATTTGTCGTGGTCGATATGCGCCTTGCCATTTTCGATGATGGGCGCGCCGTGGGCGCAGATCTTGCGGCACTGGCCGCAGCCGATGCAGTATTTCCCCGCCACATGGGGCTTGCCCGCGTTGTGCTGCTCCATCTTACCGGCGCGGCTGCCGCAGCCCATGCCGATGTTCTTCAGGCAGCCGCCGAAGCCCGCCGTCTCGTGCCCCTTGAAATGGGTCAGGGAGATGAACACATCCGCGTCCATGACGGCGCGGCCGATCTTGGCGTTCTTCACATACTCGCCGCCCGCCACGGGCACCTCCACCTCGTCGCTGCCCTTCAGACCGTCGGCAATGATGATCTGGCAGCCGGTGGTCGTGGGGTTGAAGCCGTTGAGCATGGCGCTGTCCATGTGATCCAGCGCGTTCTTCCGCCCGCCCACATACAGGGTGTTGCAGTCCGTCAGGAACGGCTTGCCGCCCCGCTCCTTCACGAAGTCCGCCACCGTCCGCGCCCAGTTGGGGCGCAGGAAGGCCAGATTGCCCGGCTCGCCGAAATGCAGCTTGATGGCCACGAACTTGTCCTGAAAATCAATGTTGCCCATGCCGGCGGTCTTCATCAGCCGCGTCAGCTTCTGCTGCAGATTTTCATGCATATCCGCCCGCAGGTCGGCAAAGTATACCTTGGAAGCCATAAAAAGTCCTCACTTTCACGGTTTTTGTGAGGTAAGTATACCACATCCGCGGAGAATGTGCTATACTGATTTTCACAGGAGGTGTGCCATGCGAATTCTGACCCATACCGTCACCGAGGCCGACAGCGGGCAGACCGTCCGGCAGCTGCTGGGACGCCTGTGGCACATCTCCGGCGGCTTCCTCAGCCGGCTGAAGTTCCGGGGCGCCATCACGGTCAACGGTGCACCCGTCACCGTGCGTTTCGTGCCCCGCCCCGGCGACCTGCTGGCCGCCGATGTGTCCGACCTGCCCGGCGAGAACCCCCACATCCAGCCGGTGGACTATCCGCTGGATATCCTGTACGAAGATGAGGATCTGCTGCTGATCAACAAGCCCGCCGGTATTGCCATGCACCCCGCCGCGCTGACGGAGGAGCCTGTCACCGTAGCCGGCGCTGTGGCGCACTATCTGCGCACCGACTGCTTCCACGCCGTCAACCGCCTTGACCGGGGCACCACCGGCGTTATGGCCGCCGCCAAGACCGGCTATATCCACGCCCTGTGCATGGCGCAGCTCCACACAGACGCCTTTCAGCGGGATTACCGCGCCGTGTGCGAGGGCGTGCCGGTGCCCGGCGAGGGCGACATCGACCTGCCGCTGGGACGGGCGGAGGGGTCGCTGCTGAAGCGCTGTCCTGATCCGCAGGGGCTGCCCGCCCACACCCATTACGAGGTGCTGGCGGCAGCCAACGGACGCGCCCTGCTGCGGCTGACTCCCACCACCGGGCGCACCCACCAGCTGCGGGTGCATCTGGCCGCCATCGGCCATCCCCTCACCGGCGACTGGCTCTACGGCACCGAGGATCGGGCGCTGATCGCCCGCCCGGCGCTGCACAGCTACCATCTGGTCATGCGCCATCCTCTTACCGGCTCAAGCATCGACGTTACCGCGCCCCTGCCGGAGGATATGCAGGCACTGCTGCGGTAATGTTCAAAAAAATGACATGACTTTTGCCCGCTCATGCGGTATACTGTTCATAATTTCTATCACAACAGGAGGACACTCCCCTTGAAAAAGATCTATGACGGGGTGCAGCGGTTCTGCGCCGCCCATCCCCGGTTCGGCATCTCCAACCTGATGCGCGTGATCGTGGCGGGCAACGTGGCGGTGTATGTGCTGATGCTGCTGACCCAGTCCAACGATGTCAACGCGCTGAATTTCCTGACCTTCAACCTCCACGCACTGCTGCGGGGCGAGGTATGGCGGCTGGTGACGTTCGTATTCGTTCCGGCCTTTTCCTCTCCCTTCTCCCTGCTGATCAGCCTGTATTTCTACTACTGGATCGGCTCCACGCTGGAACGGCAGTGGGGCACGGCCAAGTTCAATCTGTACTACTTCAGCGGCATGCTGCTGACGGTGCTGGGCGCGGTTCTGGCCAGTCTGATCACCGGCAACTACTATCTGACCGTGGCGGGTACGAATTATGTAAACCTGTCCATGTTCTTCGCCTTCGCCGTCCTGTTCCCCAACGCGCAGGTGCTGCTGTTCTTCATCATCCCGGTGAAGATGAAGTGGCTGGCGTATCTGGACGGCGCGCTGTTCGCCTTTGACATCATCAGCGCCATCGGTCAGCACAACTGGGGCGGCGTGGTGCTGCCCATCGTGGCGCTGCTGAACTTCGCCGTGTTCATCTGGCCGGAGGTACACTATCTCCGCCAGCGCACCCAGTACCAGGCCTCCCGCAAGACCGTGCAGTTCCGGCAGGCACAGCAGCAAGCCCGCCAGCAGGCGCAGCAGGGCTATCACCACAAGTGCGCCGTGTGCGGCAAGACCGACACCGACTATCCCGATATGCAGTTCCGGTATTGCAGCAAGTGCGCCGGGTACCACTGCTTCTGTCAGGATCACATCTTCAACCACGTACACTTCACAGAGGAATAACGTAAGAGCCAGAGAGCCGTCTCACCGAGACGGCTCCTCAGCGTGTCGATAAACCCACGCCCCTGTCATTCCGAACCAGTGACCGATGTCACTGGTGTGGGAATCCGTAACCTTTTAGCTGGGAATCTGCGGGAAAGTGCAGGACTTATGCGTTTTGGAAACGGATTGCCACGCCAGTGTGCGCACTGGCTCGCAATGACAGGCTTTTTCGACAGACTGGGGAGCCGTCTCACCGAGACGGCTCCTTTTACATATTACATATTTTACATAAATCTTAAAGAATGCTGCATAACTGCAAGTTGACACCGGCGGTGTTTTTGGCTAAAATGTTCATGCAAACGGGCTGATCTGTCCAAAAATCCGGAAACGCAACCGCCGGTTGACAGATTTCCCAGCCCGGTTTATAGACCGCAGCCGCCGGAAACCGTATGATAGCGCCATACAAAACACGCGGCAATACGCCGCAGACATGAAGGAGGAGCTGTCATGATCATTGCTGACAAGATCGTATCCCTGCGCAAGAGGGCAGGCTGGAGCCAAGAGGAGCTGGCGGAGAAGCTGGGCGTCACCCGCCAGTCCGTTTCCAAGTGGGAGGGCGCTCAGTCGGTGCCCGATATGGATAAGGTGGTGTCCATGAGCCGTCTGTTCGGCGTTACCACCGACTATCTGCTGAAGGACGAGCTGGAGGAGGATGCGCCCTGCGCCGCGGCGGAGGACAACGACCCGCCCCTGCGCCGCGTCACCATGGGGCAGGCATCCGCCTACCTCGCCCTGCGCAAGGCCGCCGCGCCGAAGGTCGCCGCGGCCACGGCGCTGTGCATCGTATCGCCGGTAACGCTGCTTCTGCTGTCCGCCCTCAGCGAGAGCGGCCGCTTCGGTATCTCCGGAAACGCCGCCGCAGGCATCGGCCTGTGCGTGCTGCTGGTGCTGGTGGCCGTGGCCGTGAGCCTCTTCCTGCGCACCGCCGCGCAGGTGCGGGAGTTCAAATTCCTGGAGGAGGAGCCGTTTGAGACGGAATACGGCGTAGACGGTATGGTGCGCCAACGGCAGCAGGAGTATAAGGACACCAACACCCGGCTCACCACCGCGGGCGTGGTGCTGTGCGTGCTGGCGGCGGTGCCGCTGTTCGCTGTCATGTGCATCGACGGCGCTGACCTGCTGTATGTGGGCGCGGTGTGCGCTCTGCTGGCGCTGGTGGCTGTCGGCTGTCTGGCACTGGTCACAACCGGGGTGTATCAGGGCGCTATGGAGCAGCTGCTGGAGGAGGGCGACTACACCCGTCCCCAGAAAAAGCACCACAAGCTGCGCGGCACCGTCACCATGATCTACTGGCTGGCGGCCACAGCCGTGTTCCTGCTGTACACCTACGGCCCCAAGGGCAACGGCCAGCCCCAGTACAGCTGGATCATCTGGGCGGTGGCGGGCGTGCTGTATGCCGCCGTTATGGGCATCGTTCGCATCATCAGCCGCAGCCGCGGCTGAATCACGCCCCAACGGGGCATTGTTATAGAGATAGCGGAGAGAAAATAAGGAGGAACCCTCATGCTGGACATTCAACATCTGACCAAGACCTACGGCGAGAAGAAGGCCGTGGACGACCTGACGCTGCACATCGCCCCCGGCGAGATCTACGGCTTTATCGGACACAACGGCGCAGGCAAGACCACCACCCTGAAATCCGTGGTGGGCATCCTGCAATTCGATCAGGGCGAGATCACCATCGGCGGCAAGTCCATCAAGACCGACCCGCTGGCCTGCAAGCGGCTGCTGGCCTATATCCCCGACAACCCCGACCTGTACGACTACATGACGGGCATCAAGTACCTGAACTTCATCGCCGACGTGTTCGGCGTGGACGCCCAGACCCGGCGGGAGCGCATCCGCACCTATGCGGACACCTTCGAGCTGACCGGCGATCTGGCGCAGCCCATCGCCGCCTACTCCCACGGCATGAAGCAGAAGCTGGCCATCATCGCCGCGTGGCTCCACGACCCCCGGCTCATCGTTATGGATGAGCCCTTCGTGGGGCTTGACCCCAAGGCCGCCCACACCCTAAAGGGCATGATGCGGCAGGTGTGCGACAACGGCGGTGCTATCTTCTTCTCCACCCACGTGCTGGAGGTGGCGGAAAAGCTGTGCGACAAGGTGGCCATCATCAAGGGCGGCAGGCTCATCCGCTCCGGCACCATGGAGGAGGTCAAGGGCGACGACTCTCTGGAAGAGGTATTTCTGGAGCTGGAGGAGGATGCGTAATGGTCAATGTCCTCCTGAAAAAGCAGCTGTTTGAGATATTCCGCAGCTACTTCTACGACGCAAAGAAGAACAGACCCCGCTCCAGAGCCTCCACCATTCTGTTCTTCGTCCTGTACGCGGTGCTGATGATAGGCTTCGTCGGCGGCATGTTCGTGCTGCTGGCGTGGAGCATCTGCCAGCCGCTGGTGGCCTCCGGCATGGGGTGGCTGTATTTCACGCTGTTTGCCGGGCTTGCCATTCTGCTGGGCGTGTTCGGCAGCGTGTTCAATACCTTTTCCTCCCTGTATCAGGCCAAGGACAACGACCTGCTGCTGAGCATGCCCATCCCCATCCGGGCGATACTGGCATCCCGGCTGCTGGGCGTGTATCTCATGGGGCTGATGTTCTCCGGCGTGGTGCTGCTGCCCGCCGTGATCTTCTACTGGTGCGCCGCCGACGCCTCCCCGTCCGCCATCGCGGGCGGCGTGATGCTGGTGCTGGCGGTGTCCCTGTTCGTGCTGGTGCTCTCCTGCGTGCTGGGCTGGGTGGTGGCTAAGATCTCCGCCAAGCTCAAGCGCAAGAACTTCCTGACGGTGTTCATCGCGCTGGTGTTCTTTGGCCTGTACTACATGGTCTGCTTCCGGGCGTCCGACCTGCTGAATGAGCTGCTGGCCAACCTGACGGCGGTGGGCGACGCCGTCCGGGGCGCGGCCTATCCCCTGTATCTGCTGGGACGCATGGGCGAGGGCGACTGGCTGGCCATCGCCTTTGTGATGGCCGTGACGCTGGCGCTGTGCGCCCTGACCTATCTGGTGCTCAGCCGCACGTTTATCGGCATCGCCACCGCCTCCGGCACCACCGCCAAGGCGGAGTACCGGGAAAAGGTGGTCAAGGCCGCCGGTGCGTCCTCCGCCCTGCTGCGGAAGGAGTTCGGCCGCTTCACCTCCAGCCCCAACTATATGCTCAACTGCGCTCTGGGCACGGTGATGCTGCCCATTATGGGCGTTTTGCTGCTGGTGAAGGCCGGCGAGCTTCTGCCCGTGGTGTATGAGATCGCCGGCGGCGAAGCGCCCGGCTTTCTGGCGGTGATGCTGTGCGCTGCCCTGTGTCTGGTCGGCTCCATGAACGACACAGCCGCATCCTCCGTGTCGCTGGAGGGCAAGAACCTGTGGCTGGCGCAGTCCCTGCCGGTGACGGCGTGGCAGCTGCTCCGCGCCAAGCTGCTGGTGCAGCTGCTGGTGACGGGCATCCCCATGGCGGTCACCTCCGTGCTGGTGCTGCTGGCTATCCGTCCCGCTCTGCAGGAGGCCGTGCTGCTGGTGGTGCTGCCGCTGCTGTTCGTGTGGCTGTCGGCGGAGTTCGGCCTGCTGATGGACCTGAAGCGCCCCAATCTGGTCTGGACAAACGAGATCACGGTCATCAAGCAGCGTATCACGGTGCTGCTGGTGATGCTGGCCGGGTGGCTGTACGCCGCCGCCATCGCCGCGCTGTACTTCGTGGTCGGCGCCGATATGGGCGCCGCGTGGTACCTGCTGGCGTGGTCGGTGCTGACGGCGGCGCTGGCTGCCCTGCTGCGCCGGTGGCTGCGCCGCAGCGGAAGCCGACTGTTAGGCCGCCTGGCATAAGAAATCATACGCCGTAAAAGGCGCGTTTCGCCACCCTATAATTGTGGCGGATATGTTAATTTCATCCCCGTCCCGCAGAAGTGGGACGGGGATTTTTGCAGTTCCGGCGCATCTGCTTATAGACACTTTGGGCAAAATGTGGTAAGGTAACTTATTCAACAAAGTGCACAGAGGAGGCTTTTTCATGAACGAGGTCAAGTCCCCCAAGAAACCGCTTATTTACTACTATCTGGCGGCTATCCTGCTGGTGGTGCTGTTCAACATGCTGGCCATGCCGTGGCTGGCGGAGCACCAGATCCAGGAGGTGGATTACAACACCTTCGTCTCCATGACCGAGAATAAGGAGATCGGCAAGGTGGAGATCCAGCAGCAGAGCAACCGTATCCTGTTCACCGACAAGGACGAAAAGACCATCTACAAGACGGCCATCGTACCCGACGACGGCATGGTGCAGCGCCTGCTGGACGCGGGCATCTCCACCACCGGTGAGGAGATCGAGCAGACCTCCCTGCTGACGGATATTCTGGGCTGGGTGCTGCCGCTGGTGCTCTTCATCGCCATCGGGCAGCTGGTTTCCCGCAGTCTGATGAAGAAGATGGGCGGCGGAAGCAACTCCATGATGTTCAACATGGGCCGCTCCGACGCCAAGATCTACGTCAAATCTGCCGAGGGCATCAAGTTTGACGATGTGGCCGGTGAGGACGAGGCCAAGGAGAATCTGCAGGAGGTGGTCAACTACCTCCACGACCCCAGCAAGTACAAGGAGATCGGCGCGTCCATGCCCAAGGGCATCCTGCTGGTGGGCCCTCCGGGCACCGGCAAGACCATGCTGGCCAGGGCCGTGGCCGGCGAAGCCAACGTGCCCTTCTTCTCCATGTCCGGCTCGGAGTTCGTGGAGATGTTCGTGGGCATGGGCGCCTCTAAGGTGCGCGACCTGTTCAGCCAGGCCAAGGAGAAGGCGCCCTGCATCGTGTTCATCGACGAGATCGACGCCATCGGCCAGAAGCGCAGCGGCGGACAGTACGGCGGCAACGACGAGCGGGAGCAGACCCTGAACCAGCTGCTCACCGAGATGGACGGCTTCGATAGCAGCAACGGCGTTATCATTCTGGCGGCCACCAACCGCCCGGAGTCCCTCGACCCGGCGCTGACCCGTCCTGGGCGCTTCGACCGGCGGGTGCCGGTGGAGCTGCCCGACCTGCTGGGGCGCGAGGCCATATTGAAGGTACACGCCAAAAAGATCAAGATCGCCGAGGATGTGGATTTCAACAAGGTGGCGCGGATGGCCTCCGGCGCTTCCGGCGCGGAGCTGGCCAACATCGTCAACGAGGCGGCGCTGCGCGCCGTCCGGGACGGCCGCCGCTTTGCGACCCAGGCCGATCTGGAGGAGAGCATCGAGGTGGTCATCGCGGGCTATCAGAAGAAGAACGCCATCATGACCGACCACGAGAAGAAGATCGTGTCCTACCACGAGATCGGTCACGCGCTGGTGGCGGCGCTGCAAAGCCACTCCGCCCCGGTGCAGAAAATCACCATTGTGCCCCGCACCTCCGGTGCACTGGGCTACACCATGCAGGTGGAGGAGGGCAACCACTACCTGATGACCCAGGAGGAGATGGAGAACAAGATCGCCACCCTCACCGGCGGCCGCGCCGCCGAGGAGACGGTGTTCGGCTCTATCACCACCGGCGCCTCCAACGACATTGAGCAGGCCACCAAGCTGGCACGCGCCATGATCACCCGCTACGGCATGAGCAAGGACTTCGACATGGTGGCGCTGGAGGCTGTCACCAACCAGTATCTGGGCGGCGACGCGTCGCTGGCCTGCTCCGCCGACACCCAGACGGAGATCGACCGGCAGGTGGTGGCGCTGGTGAAGCAGCAGCATGAGAAGGCGCTGAAGATCCTCGCCGACAACCGCGCCAAGCTGGATGAGCTGGCCAGCTTCCTCTACGAAAAGGAGACCATCACCGGCGAGCAGTTCATGGAGATACTGAACAAATAAAAGCAGCACGCCCCCGGCTCTGCCGGGGGCGCGCTTTGGAGAAATACCGTATGAAATTCATCACTATACTGGCCGTCACGTTCTTCGCCGGCATGGGCGCCGGTCTGGGCACCGGCTTTGCCGGCATGAGCGCCGCGGCGGTCATCAGCCCCATGCTCATCACATTTCTGGGCATGGATCCCTATATGGCGGTGGGCATCGCGCTGGCATCGGACGTGCTGGCCAGCGCCGTCTCCGCCTACACCTATCATAAAAACAGGAATCTGGACGTGCGCAACGGCCTTATCATGATGGCGGCGGTGCTTCTGTTCACCGTGGTGGGCAGCTATATCGCAAGCCTTCTCCCCTCCCACACCATGGGAGGCTTCTCCGTATTCATGACCTTCCTGCTGGGCGTCAAGTTCATCGTCCGCCCCGTTATGACCACCAAGGAGGCCATGCAGGGCGTATCCGCCAAGAAGCGCGCCGTTCAGTCCGTTGTGTGCGGCGTTCTGATCGGCTTTATCTGCGGCTTCGTGGGCGCGGGCGGCGGCATGATGATGCTGCTGATCCTGACCAGTGTGCTGGGCTACGAGCTGAAAACCGCCGTGGGCACCAGTGTGTTCATCATGACCTTCACCGCGCTGACCGGCGCTATCTCCCACTTTACCATCGGCGGCGCACCGGACTGGACAGTGCTTGCGCTGTGCGTGGTGTTCACGCTGATCTGGGCGCGGATCGCAGCGGTATTTGCCAACAAAGCCGCACCGAAGACCCTGAACCGCGCCACCGGCATTGTCCTTGTGCTGCTGGGCGCCGTTATCATGGGCTTCAACCTGCTGAAATAACCCCGGCAAGCAGCAAAAAACGCGCCCCCGGCATAGCCGGGGGCGTGTCAGACTGTCAAAAAACCTGCACGGTCGCAAATATCAGAGGCCGTAGGGCGGGACCCATGTGTCCCGCCGCGCAAGGGGATACGGATTCCCACGCCAGTGACATCGGTCACTGGTTCGGAATGACAGGAGCGTGGGTTTATCAACAAACCAGCGCGCCCCCGGCAGAGCCGGGGGCGCGTTTTTTACTTATTCTGTTCGTACAGCACGGCCAGACCCCGCAGGATCAGGTCGGCGGCCATGTGCATCCCGTGCCGGCAGGCCGGCGCGATGACCGGTGCAATGCCGCCGGTGGCCACCACTGTGGCGCGGCAGCCCAGCTCGGATTCCATCCGGTCGATCATGCCGTCCAGCAGCAGCGCCGAGCCCAGCACGCAGCCGCTCTGCATGCAGCCCAGCGTGTCCGTGCCGATGGCCTTTTCCGGCACCGCCAGCGGAATATCCGGCAGCAGCGCCGTGCCGCCTGCCAGCGCCGACAGCGCCAGATTTGCGCCCGGCAGGATCGCTCCTCCCCGGAACGCGCCCTGCGCGTCCAGCACCGAAATGGTGGTGGCGGTGCCCATGTCGATCAGCAGCAGCGGCGGCCGGTACAGATCCAGCGCGCCCACCGCAGCCGTCAGCAGGTCGGCGCCCAGCGTCTCCGGATGGCGGATCATCACCGGGATCCGGCAGCGGACATTCTCGCCCACCACCAGCGGCTCTCTCCCGGTCAGCAGCCGCGCCGCGCCCTGCAGGGCGCGCGTTACCGGCGGCACCACCGAGGAGATGATGACCTGCTCCACGTCCCGTCTGTCCACCTCCGCCAGCTCCAGAAGCTGGCTGAGCGCCACGGCGTAATCGCCCACGGCGCTGTCGCGCCGGGTGGCGATGCGGAAGCTGCGGCGCACCTGCCGCCCCTCCATCAGTCCTACGACCACGTGGGTGTTGCCCACGTCCAGTGCAAGCAGCATACGAACGCCCCCCGTCTTATGCGTTGGTCTTGCGGGCAGCCAGCTTGCCCCGGCTGTACATGACCGCCTTGGCGATGGCGGCGCCGGTGATCAGGCACACCGCGCCCTCCACCAGTCCGTTGACGCCCACGAAGGCGATGACGAACAGGAAGGCGTTGGAGCTGCCGAGGGCGGCCACAAAGCCCTGAATGTACTCCGTGTGATAGAAGCACAGGCACAGCATGGACATAAACAGCACCGTGTTGCACAGCGCGCCGATCAGTCCCGCCGCGCCGAAGGACCACAGGTTGCTCTTGTCCAGCTTGTTCAGCCCCTTGAAGCTGAGGCCGCACAGCCAGCCCGCCAGAATACGGGTGGGCACGCACACCAGGAACGTGTAGAGCGGGTTGATGCCCAACAGCATCGCACCGAACTGGCTCTTGCCGAAGCATTCCCAGAAGCTGATGCAGCCGAACACGCCGCCCAGAATGGCGCCGGTGGCCGGCCCCATGACGATGGCGCCCACGATGACCGGCACCATCAGCAGGGTGATCTCCAGCCCCGGCATCTTGATCATGCCCAGACCCGTGACCTCCAGCAGCAGCATAATGGCCACCAGCACGGAAATGCGCACCAGGTCATGCACGGTGTATTTCCCGCGCTTCGTTTCGTTATTCATATTGTTACCTCCTGCTGCCGCCTCCGTCCAGCAGAGTGCGGCGCTCGGGGGTATAATACCACATTTCCCCGTTTTTGCAATAGGCAAAATGAAAACTACGCCGTTTCCGCCGCGCTGCTGGGCAGCAGCGGGCGGCTGATGGGCACAGAGCCCAGCATCAGCATATACTCGCCGTCCAGCATCAGCTGCACCTGCTCCACGCCCTCCAGCGAGCAGAGGGAGTCCACCAATCCCTGTATCATGCGGTTCTGCGCGTCCGCGTCCTCCGGCAGCAGCACCGTAACGCTGCTCGGCAGGTTCAGATAGCAGGTGCCGCCCTCGGTGTTGGCGCCCAGCGCCGTGAATTCCGCGGGCAACAGCGGCTCGTCCAGGCCGCCGTAGCTGTCCATGGGGCGCTCGGTCAGCGCCTTGACCACCGCCTGGGCGATGGTCTCGCCCTCGTACACCGTCAGCCGCCGCTCCTCGCCCACCAGCTGCCCGGTCTGGTCGGGGAAGTACAGAACCACCTTCACCGTGCGGACGATGTCCTCCGGGCTGGTGAGCAGCACCTCCTCGGAGGTGTACACCTCGTTGGTGCGGTCGGCGGGCAGCTCGCCCTCCACCGTCAGCCGCACCGCCAGAATACCCGTCAGCTGCATCAGCGACAGGGTGATGCAGTAGTCGGCGATGGTGCGGTCGATGCCCATCAGCTGGTTGTACTCGCCGCTGAGATCCACCGACACCGTGCCGCCGGTAACGGTGCAGCTCAGCAGCCTTGTGCCCGTGGGCACGGGGCAGATAAAGTCCGATTTGGTGCAGCCGCCCAGAAGCAGCTCCATGATATACTGCGCCTGCTGCTGCCGTCCCCGGTCATGGGCGGTGATCTCCGCCCAGGGGATAGAGATGCCCGTCACGGCATCGCCGCCGCCGTTGCTCTTGTTCTTCTCGCTGAGGTCGGCCAGACCGTACAGCCGCAGATACAGCGACGGCTCCGCCGCGCTCTGCCCTGCCTCCTGCTCCGGCGCGCCGGCCTGATACGCCCCCAGTGCCGGTTCCTCGTCCGCCGGCTCCTTCGCCGCAGGCGCGCTGCCGCAGCCCGCAGATGTCAGCATCAGCAGCGCCAGCAGCAGGGCGATGATCCGTTTTTTCACGCCTCGTCACCCCTTTCCGCCAGCGGCAGATACACGGTGAACACCGTGCCCACGCCGTCCGCGCCGTGTCCGGCCTCGATGGTGCCGCCCCGGTTCTCGATGGTGTCCTTCACGATGGACAGACCCAGTCCGGTGCCGCCCACCTCACGGGAGCGCATCTTGTCCACCCGGTAGAAGCGGTCGAACACGTGGGGCAGATCCTCATCCGGTATGCCGATGCCGTTGTCGCTGACGGTGATGACCACCCGTTGCCCGTCCACATGAGCCTCCGCGTGGACAAAGCCGTTCTCCGGCGCGGAGTATTTGATGGCGTTTTCCATGAGGTTGTAGAGGATCTGATGTACATCGTCGTCGGTGGCCAGCGCCACGGCGTCCTCGTCCGCCGTGCCGGAGATGGTCACGCCCTTCTCCTGCGCCACCATGTGCAGCATCCGCTCCACCCGCTCCATCACCGGCGCCACCGCCACAGGATAGGGCTGCTGCACCACGCCGCTGTCCAGCCGCGTCAGCCGCAGCAGGTTCTCCGTGATGCGGCTGAGCCGCTCCGCCTCCCGGCCGATGTCGGTAACGAACTCCTTGGTGGTCTCCTCGTCCATGTGGTCGGTCTGCAAAATGGAATCCGTCAGCAGCCGTATGCCCGCCAGGGGCGTTTTCAGCTCGTGGCTGGCGTCGGACACGAAGCGCCGCCGGGCGTTCTCCGTGGTTTGCAGCCGGTCGGTCAGGCTGTTGAACTCCGCCGCGATCTGGGCGATCTCGTCGGTGCCGCTGGCGTCCGCCCGGTGGCTGTACGCGCCCTCCCGCACATGGCGGATGGCCTGCAGAAGCCCGCTGATCTGCCGCGTCAGCATCCGGCTGAGCACGATGCTCAGCCCCGCCACCAGCAGGGCGATCAGCAGAGAGATGATCAGCAGGTTGTGCCGGAACGTCTCCAGCAGCTCCGCCTGCTCCGTGTCGTAGTCATAGGCGTACACCGCGCCCACGATCTGGTTGTGATACACCACCGGCGTGGCCACGCGGCTGAGGAAGGCCGTGCCGTCGTATTTGCAGTAGCTGGCATCCTGTCCCCGCAGCGCCACCGCCACCACGGAGTACAGGGCGTACTTCCCCACGGCGTTGCCGCCCTGCCGGGTGTCGTACAGCACCAGTCCCGCGCTGTTGGTGACCATCACGCGGGTGGCGCCGGACTCGTCCAGTCCCTCCAGCGCCGCCTGCACGTTCTCCTTCGTCAGCTTTTCCAGTCCCATCAGCGCCGATTCGATGACCTTGGTGGTGCTTTTCAGCCCGTTCTGCGTGGATGTCACCATCAGGTTCTGGCTCACCAGCAGCGGATAGGAGTTCAGCAGCACCAGCACCGCCGCGATGACCAGAATGTAGCTGAGACTGAATTTCAGCTGCAGGGTCGCCTTGCTGCGCAGCTTCCGCGCCCCGGCGCGCAGCTGATCGCCCCGCGTCTCCTCCTGCGGGGTCGTGTCGGTATGGATGGCCTCCGTCTCACACGGTAGGCTGTTCTTCTCCCTTGAAATAGTAACCAACTCCCCACTTCGTCATAATGTATACCGGGTTGGCCGGGTCGGGCTCCAGCTTCTCCCGCAGGCGGCGGATGTGTACGTCCACCGTCCGGTAATCTCCGGCGTAGGAATAGCCCCACACCAGATCCATCAGGCTCTCCCGGCTGTACACCCGCCGGGGGTTCTTCATCAAAAGCTCGATGAGATCGTACTCCTTGGCGGTCAGGTCGATGGTCTTTCCGTCCCGGATGGCCACCCGCTGCTCCGTGTCCAGGCTCAGCTCGCCCACGGTCAGCAGCGGCGTCCGCTGGCGGCTCTGCGCCGCCTGAGCGCCGTTCATGGAGCGCCGCAGCAGCGCCCGGATGCGCGCCTTCAGCTCCAGAATGTTGAAGGGCTTCGTCACATAGTCGTCCGCGCCGCAGGCAAAGCCCATGAGCTTGTCGCTGTCCTCGCTGCGGGCGGTGAGCATGATGATGGGCACCTCGGAAAACTCCCGTATCTTCATGCACGCGTCGCTGCCGGACAGTCCCGGCATCATCACGTCCATGACGATCAGATCCAGGTCGCCTTTCTTCGCCAGCTCCACGGCGGCCGCGCCGTCGTAGGCCGTTTCCACCTCGTAGCCCTCGTTCTCCAGATTGAACTTCATGCCCTTGACCAGCAGCTTTTCGTCGTCTACCACCAGTATCTTCATTCCTGCGTATCCTCCGTCACGATGAAATCTTGTATGCTCTCCAGCACGGTCTGGCCGATGCCGTCCACCTCCAGCAGCTGCGCCGCATCGGTGAAGGGGCCGTTTTCCGTCCGCCAGTCCACGATCCGCTGCGCCAGCACCGGGCCGATCCCCGGCAGACTGTCCAGCTCGTCCACGCCGGCGGTGTTGATATTGACCATCCGCAGCTGCGCCGCGTCCTCCGTCGGCTGCTCCGCCTCGATCTCGTAGTCGCCCCGCGCCGTCCGCGGCGTCAGCAGCCACGTCAGTGCCACCGCCAGAAGGAACAGCACCGTCAGCCCCAGCAAAAACAGATCGGTCTTTGTCAAATTTATCCTCTTTCCCACGGTTGACTACCCCGCTCCTTTTGCTTATAATAGGGTACGGACATACCGACGCCGCGCCCTGCGCGGTGCCGTCCCCCTATATTATAGCATACATGGAGAAAAAGTCACATGAAAATACGCCGTTTGCTCTCTGTTTTTTTGCTGGCCGCCCTGCTGTGCGGCCTTTTCACCGTTCCCGCCGCCGCGCTGGAGGATCCGGACATCCGCGCCAAGGCCGCCCTGCTGGTGGAGGCCGAGACGGGCACCATACTCTATGACAAGAACGCCCACGATGAGCTGTCCATCGCCAGCACCACCAAGATCATGTCCGCCCTGCTGATATTCGAGGCCATCGAGCGCGGCGAGCTGCGGATGGATCAGTCTGTCACCGCCACCGCCAGCGCCCTGCGCGGCCTGCCGGAGGACGGCAGCACCGCCGACATCGTGGAGGGCGAAACGCTGACCGTGGAGCAGCTGCTCTACTGCATGCTGGTCATCTCCGCCAACGAGACGTGCAATATCCTGGGCGAGACGGTGGCCGGCTCCGTGGACGCCTTCGTGGAGCGCATGAACCAGCGGGCGCAGGAGCTGGGCTGCAAGAACACCCACTTCGCCAACACCACCGGCCTGACCCAGTCCGGCCACTATTCCTGCGCCTACGACCTGTATCTCATCACCAGGGAGGCCATGACCTTTGAGGATTTCATGACCATCGTCAACACCAAGTCCTATGAGATACCTCCCACCAACAAGACCGAGGAGGAGCGCGTGCTCCACAGCACCAACGCCCTGATCTCCAACTGGCGGCTGGCCGGGTATCTGTACTCCGGCGCACAGGGCATCAAGACCGGCAGCACCGACGCCGCCGGACAGTGTCTGGTGTCCTCCGCCGTCCGCGGCAGCCGGACGCTTATCAGCGTGGTGCTGGGCGCGGAAAAGGTGGAAAAGGAGAACGGCTCCGGCTACATCGTGGAAAGCTTCACCGAGACGGCGCGCCTGTTCGACTGGGGCTTTGACAACTTCTCCTCCCGGCAGGTGCTGGACGAGAACGAGCTGGTGCAGGAGGTGCCCGTCGCCCTGAGCAAGCAGGTGTCCACCGTGGCCGTCCACCCGGCGCAGAGCGCCGAGGCCATGCTCCCCAAGGATCTGGACGTGGAGTCCCTGACCCGCACCGTCACACTGGATAACGAAACGGCGCTGGCGCCCATCGCCGCCGGCGACCGTCTGGGCGAGATCACCGTCAGCTACGGCGACACCGAGTACGTCACCGTTCCCCTGCTGGCCGTGGCCGATGTGTCCGCCAGCCGCTTCCTGCTGGCGCGCCACGCCGTGGGCGAGTTCTTCTCCCGCCCCTCCATCCGCATTGCCGCCACCGCGCTGCTGGTACTGATAGTGGCTCTGGTGCTGTGGTTCCGGTTCTATGGCCGCAACCGCCGCTACGGAAAGGCCGGCAGCAAGCAGTACCGCCACCGCTCCTACCACGGACGCCGCCACTGATGCCCATGGAGCCGCTTCGTATCCTGTACGAGGACGCGCACCTTGTGCTGTGCGTCAAGCCCGTGGGCGTGCTGTCGGAGGACAGCGCCGACGGCGCCTGTATGCCCGCCCTGCTGCGGCAGCACTACCGCGCCCAGGGCAAGCCCGACTACATTGCCACCGTCCACCGGCTGGACAAGGCCGTGGGCGGTGTGATGCTGTTCTCCCGCCGCCGGGAGATCACCGGCAAGCTCACTGCCGCCATTGCGGAGCACCGGGTCACCAAGGAGTATCTGGCTGTCCTCCGGGGCACGCCGGAAAAGGACAGCGACACCCTCACCGACCTGCTGTTCCGGGATGCCGCCCACAACAAGAGCTATGTGGTCAAGCGGATGCGCAAGGGCGTCCGGGAGGCATCGCTGGACTACGCCGTGCTGGGGCGAGCCGACGGCCTGACGCTGGTGCGGGTGCGCCTGCACACAGGCCGCACCCACCAGATACGGGTGCAGTTCTCCTCCCGCGGCCTGCCCCTGCTGGGGGACATCCGCTACGGCAGCAAGGCACCCTGCTCCCCCGCCCTGTGGTCGCACCGTCTGGCGCTGACCCATCCCGTCACCGGGAAGCCCATCGACGTCACCTGTCCCCCGCCGGACAGCTGGCCGTGGAGCTTATTTGCAGAATGAACATCAGCGGGAGGGGCAAAGCCCCTCCCGCTGTCAGCTTACTTCATATCCACGTACACGATCTCCAGCCCCCGGCGCATGGCGTATTCCACCGTGCGGCGTGTGCCGCCCTCCTGCCCGTCGAACACCGCGATGAGCCGCTGGGCGTGATCCACCATGTACCGGTTCCGCCGCTGCATGCACCCGGCGCTGTAGTGATCCTGCACCATCGTCTCGTAGTCGCAGCGCTCTACCAGCGCCTGCCACCGCGCCTGCTGCTCCGGCGTCCAGCCCTCCGGCTGGCTGGGACAGGGGATGGCGGCCTCCAGCGTGATCTCCGGGTACTGCGCCCGCAGCGCCAGCGTGATCTCGCCGCAGTAGGTGTCCACGCCCCGCGCCATGCCGCAGATAAAGTGCCGGTACCCCTGTTCACAGGCGTCGGTGACGGCCCGGCGCAGCCGTTCCTTCAGCGCCGCGCACCGGGGATCGTCCTCATCGTACCCCCACGGCAGCTTCTCCGGCCGGTACCCGGAAAAGCACACCGTCATCTGTTTTGCCGGCATACGCCTCACCCTCTTTCTCCGTCCATTGTACAGGATAGAAGCGCCCCTGTAAAGGGCGGGCATTGGAATTTTCCTCTTGACTTCCTGCGGCCGCCGTGCTACCATACATGTCGAAAACAACCGCATATTTGTCTTCGGGGCGGGGTGCGATTCCCCACCGGCGGTATAGTCCGCGAGCGGCTTCGGCCGCAGGAACCGGTGCGATTCCGGTACCGACAGTATAGTCTGGATGAGAGAAGGCGTGTATGGCATTTTGCGATGCTCTTTTTTGATGCGTACACCTTGGAAGGCAATTTCCGGGTGTTTATCATCGGAAAGGAGTATTTTTTATGACACAAGCACAGAAAACCCACCATCTGGCCGTAGCCGCGCTGCTGGCCGCCGTAGCCGCCGTGCTGCAATTCATCGAGTTCTCCATCCCCATCATGCCCGCCTTCATCAAGCTGGACATCTCCGACCTGCCCGCCCTGCTGGGCACGTTTTCCCTGGGCCCCGTCTACGGCGCGGCCATCCAGCTGGTGAAGAACCTGCTGCACCTGCCCTTCGGCTCCAGCGCCGGCGTGGGCGAGCTGTCCAACTTCCTGCTGGGCGCGGTGTTCGCCTTTATCGCCGGCATGGTCTACAAGAACCACAAAAAGCGCAGCGGCGCCCTGTGGGGCTCCGTGGCCGGCGCCGCAGCCATGGCGCTCATCAGCCTGCCCATCAACTATTTCATCGTCTACCCCGCCTATGTGGTGCTGTACGGCCTGCCGCTGGAGGCCATCGTGGGCATGTATCAGGAAATTCTGGGCACGGTGGCGCAGGTGCCCACCTCCAACGCCCTGCTGAACTGCCTGCTGGTGTTCAACGTGCCTTTCACCCTGTGCAAGGGGCTGCTGGACGTGGCGCTGTGCTTCCTGATCTACAAGCCGCTGAGCCCCCTGCTGCATAAATAAGGGTTCCAATCGAGATGCTTTTCGGAAAAAGCATGACCGCAGCATAGAATTGCACGCCGAAATGGTTATGCCGAAATAAATGTCCGGGGACTTTCTTTTTCCTGCGAAAAAAGGTGGCCAAGCCCGAACGGGCTTGGCCACCTTTGACAGGCTCTACCGCTTTCTTGTGACACGTTTGCGGCGGCACCTGCCTGAGAACGTCATATGCTCGTCATGCAAATCAATCGGTAAATTGCTTAATTGATTCAATGGCCGCATCAAGAGAATTGTCTGTACGGACAGAACCGGTCATGTCAGCAGTGGTATTGACCCCATCGGAAGAATACCCAAAAAGCGAATATTTGTTGTTTGAGTGTAACATACCATCTTTAACCTCAACCATTCCCTGAGCGGGGTTGACCGGAGAATAAGGAGAGCCATCATATTCACATAGGAACATAAGCTGTTCCGTTTCCTTCATAAGATAACCATCCATTTCATGAAGCGTCGCCTCTGGCTTATTCTTGTAATCGCCCAATTGCTTGATGGTTATTACATCTCCAATGCTCACATCACCTTTGATTACGTTAGTTACCTTCACTGTCGATAAAGTATAGGGAGTCGCTTCCTTATTTGTTTTATTTGACGTTTTATCTACCATAAGCTTTTTTACATTTCTGGCAGTAACAACTTCACCAACAACGATAACATCAGCAGCACTCGTTATACTCTCAACATCGGGATAGTATGGATAATCTCCGTGAAGCATGGGCTTTGGTAAAAGGCTTGTGCAGATCAGTAAGGCTAACGCCATCGAAAGCACCACGACGCCAAGCACAGAAGCAGCCTTTTTGCTTTTTATGGTCATAATAACACCTCCGTTAATCCGCGTATGCGGCGTTAACACCTGCAATATCATCACTCGTAGGCCACGTCAAATAGTCCCTGTCTCTATCATAATTCATAATTGATGAGTTACGGGAGGATGGATTGTCATCTAAGCAGAAAGCATGGCCAAGTTCATGAACTAAAACACTGCTTCTAACCGTATCAGATTCACTGACCAAAGTGTTTCTATTTAATTCAATCTTAAATTTTCCTGCGCGACCCCAAAGCACATATTGTCTTGACCGAGGTGTATACAATCCATACCATGTGTCATCCCACTGTCCGCTGATAATGTAGCTATGCCCAGACCCAGGCACCGAAGTAATCTCAACCGGCGTATCGGTGCTGTTCCATGCATCTACACAATCATGGAATATTCTATAGTCTAGTCGATTTTCAACTTCTACTACTGGATCAAGTAGGCCGCCATCGTAAGTAATATACCTAACCGCAAACGCAACGGTAGTAAACGTGGATGTAAGCACTACGCACAACAGAATAGGAGTCATGATTTTAGATAGCCTATGTTTCATTCCTTTACCTCCTTAGTTCGATGCAATAAGACGAGAAGCAAAAAGCGCACAAGTCGACCATTAACAGTCAGGCTTATGCGCTAACGGAAACAATTTTGATACGACCTCTCCATAACTGAGGGGCGCACCAATACCGTATTTACATAAATCTGGAACAGACATCATGAAAACGATACAAGGTGTTACCTCCTAATTATACATTGCTATGTATTGCAATACCTGTGTATTAAATATAACATATACCGAAAGCAAAAGCAACCCTTTTCTTTGCTCTAACTCGAAGATTTTTTCTTGTCTTCTTCTCCCTTCGCCACAGGCTATTTTCTACCGCCAGCAGACCCGGGGGATCTCTCCTACCAGCGCAAAAAAAGAAAGCCCGTACGGGCTTTCTTTTTTTGCGGTTTACACGCCCAGCTTTTCCAGCGCGGCCAGCTTCAGGCAGGTGCAGAACACGGCGATGGCCTGCTCCAGCTCCGCCACCGGCGGCAGGGACGGGGCGATGCGGATGTTGCTGTCCTGGGGATCCTTGCCGTAGGGGAAGGTAGCACCGGCGCCGGTCATGGTGACGCCCGCCTCCTTGCACAGCGCCAGCGTCCGCTTGGCGCAGCCGGGCATGGTGTCCACGCTGATAAAGTAGCCGCCCACCGGACGCTTGTAGTCCGCGATGCCCAGCGGGGCGATCTCCTGTTCCAGCGCGTCCAGCACCGCGTGGAACTTGGGCGCCAGGATCGCCGCGTGCTGCTTCATCAGCTCCAGCGTGTGCGCCCGATCCTTCAGGAACAGCACATGGCGCAGCTGGTTGATCTTGTCATAGCCGATGGTCTGGATGTTGATGAGCTTGGTGAAATAAGCGATGTTGGCCTCGCTGCTGGCCATAACGCCCACGCCCGCGCCGGGGAACGTCACCTTGCTGGTGGAGGCGAACTCGTACACCATGTCGCCGTTGCCGTACTGGGCGCACAGGCCGATGATGTCGGGGAACTCCACGAAGTCGCAGTCGAACTCGTGGATGCAGTAGGCGTTGTCCCACATGAGCATGAAGTCCGGCGCGGCGGGCTTCATGGCCGCCAGACGGCGCACCGTCTCGGCGGAGTACACCACGCCCTCAGGGTTGGAGTACTTGGGTACGTTCCACATGCCCTTCACGGCGGGATCCTTGATCAGCTCCTCCACCTTGTCCATGTCGGGCCCCTCCGCCGTCATGGGGACGGCGATCATCTCCACGCCGAAGCTCTCCGTCACCTTGAAGTGCCGGTCATAGCCGGGCACCGGGCAGATCCACTTCACCTTGTCCAGCTTGCACCAGGGCTTTTCGCTGTGGGCAAGGCCGTGGGTGAACGCCTTGGACACGGCGTCATACATCAATTGCAGGCTGGCGTTGCCGCCCACGAACACCTGCTCGGGCTTGCAGCCCAGAATGTCCGCAAACAGCCTTCTGGCCGCGGGAATACCCGCCACCTCGCCGTAGTTGCGGACGTCGATGCCGTCGGAGACGAAATCCTCCGGCTTGGTCAGCAGGCCGAAAATGGGCGTGACCAGATCCAGCTGCACCTTGCTCGGCTTGCCCCGCGCCATATTCAGGCTAAGACCCATGTCCTTGAGCTGCTCGAACTTCGCCTTCACCGCGGCGTACTCCGCCTGCCGCTCCTGAGGCGTCATCTCGGTGTATTTCTTCATTATGCTTTTCCTCCTTCGTTCTTGCGTTCCGGGTATTTCTTGCGAATCATATTACACTACTTGCACAAAAAATGCAACTGCAATTTGTGAATATCGGAGAAAAAGCTGCCCCGGCTCACGCCGGGGCAGCTTGCCAAAACGCATCGTTCTACAAAGCCATTATCTTGTGAATACGGTTTCTCCGTTGAAGGTAAGCTTGCAGACACTCTCCGGCTCGATGGGCTCGTTGAACCGTGTCCAAATCATGCAACTATCGTCGGCTTGGTCGGCGGTGAAGCTCCAATCGCAGGGGATAGGTTTGCCGTCCGCGTCAAATACCCTGAACGCGCCGAGAATGCCGGTGGTAGAGTCCACATAGTCGGCGAAATACACTGCCACGGACAGCTTGGAGCACTCGATCCGCTCCGCCGTCAGTTCCTCCCCGCCATAGGTCAGGGGCACGTCCTCTGCCAGCACCTCGCTCTGCACGGTAACAGGCGTTTCCTCCAGCGTGACCCGCCAGTTTCCCGGCAGCACGGTGGTGGTGATTTCCTTTCCACCCCAGTGCAGTTCCAAATAGGGGAGTGTCTCCTTATCAACCAGCACAAATTCCCAGATATAATTCCAGTCGGTGTCCGTTATGCTTGGATCAAGCGTGCCCGGAGTATAGAACATGGCCCTCGACTCCGGATAGATGATGGTATCCGTTCGTGTGTCGACAAAATACCAATTCTCAGGGTACGATATGTTTTGGTTTACCGGCCCCTTCATAACCATCTGCAGGACGCCGTTCTCCCAGCCAGCATTGCAGATGGATAGGCCGCCATAGGGCAGCGGCATATCCGCGTCGCCCGGCTGCCATAGATACTCAAGATGCTGCGGCAGTTGACTCTGCGATAGCTTGGGCAGCCTGGCGTTCTCTCCGGCATTTTCTACCATTTTCGCTACATCGAAGTCTATCGTCACATCGTCAAACCACGTTTTCTCCTGCCAGTTGGAGAGGTTTATCACAAGGCCGTTGGCGCTGTCACCCGGCTGCCAGTCGGCGTGTACGACGCCCTCCAGCTCGTTCTTCGGCACGCCGGCCTTCCGCTCTAGAAAATACGACACATAAGCGCCGGACATCATCTTGCTGGGGAAGTACAGTTCAAAGTCGGTAAATTGGCCGTCCTGATCCAGCACAGCCCCCTCGTTGGCCTTCAGTCCATAGAGAAGATATAGGGTGCGCTCGTCCGAGATCACCTTCTCCACGTTGATTTGCAATTCCTCTGTGGCCGCCGCAGGCTGCTGCTGGGAGATCACCGGTGCCTCGTCTGCGTCACCGATGACGGTCTGACCGGGGGAAAAGATGTCGCGCCACGACAGCGGTATTCGACTGATAGCGAAGGCGGTCACGGATACGCCCAGTATGATCAGCACCGCCGCACACGCGGCAGATAATTTGGGAAAGCGGGTGCGTTTTCTCCGGTCTGCATTTGTGCGGTTAAAGTCGAGGGCTTCTTCCAGATATGCGGTGTCAATATCTCCGATGGCTGACACCAGCTTGTCAGTTTTCCGATCCATTATATGTTTGCCTCCTCGCGATTCAAGTATTGATGTAGTTTTCCGCGTATTCTGCTGAGCCGGACAGACACGTTGTTCTCGGTGATGCCAAATGCGTCTGCCAGCTCGGATATTGATTCTGAGAACCAGTAACGTTTCACAAACATGAGTCTGTCATCTTTGGGCAAGACAGCGAGAAATGCGTTGATCTGCGCAGATAGTTCACTTATCGAGAGCTGCTCATCCATGGAGTTGTCGGGGATACAGTCCTCCAGTTCGGATAGTGAGACCTCAAATTGGCTGCCCCGCTTTATCGCGGTATTTGCGCGAAGCTTCTTCAAAGAGCGGTTGCGAACGATACGGCAGATATAGGATCTCAGCGGGTCGGGGGATTGAGGAGGAATACTGTTCCATGCGCCAAGATAGGCGTCGTTCACACATTCTTCCGCATCCTGATGATCGTTCAGAATGCTTCTGGCGATTTTCATGCACAGGTCGCCGTATTTTTGGGACAGTTCGGTGATGGCCTGCTCTGAGCGCTCAAAAAACAGGCGTATAATTTGTTTGTCATCCATATAACGGTGTTTCCTCCTTTCTCCCTCTATAGATCAACTACCTTTTCAGGCGGGAATATTACACGCCCTTCGGAATTTTTTACAGATGTTTGCAGGGGACGGCGTTCCCTACGGAAGCAAGCTGCCCCGGCGCGAGCCGGGGCAGAGATGCATATTCCGTTATTCGGCCTCTTTTTCCAGCAGCGCCTTCTTCGCCTCCACGCCGGACTGGGCGCAGCCGTACTCCCAGTTCCACGGATCCTTGCGGCACACGCCGTCGGCAAAGGGGATGAAAATGGACAGCAGACCCACCGCCGCCAGGATCCAGCAGTACCACATGCCGCCCACGATGGCCGCGGGGCTGGTGCGCAGGGCATCGGTGGTGACGGTGGTGTTGGTCAGCGCCGCGGCGCTGAGCAGCTGCGCGCCGTAGGGGATGATGCCCTGAAACACGCAGGAGAAGATATCCAGCAGGGACGCGGTGCGCCGGGGATCGACCCTGTATTCCTGAGACACGTCCCGCGCCATATCGCCGGCCACGATGATGGCCACGGTGTTGTTGGCGGTGGCGCAGTCGCACAGGGACACCATGGCGGCGATGCCCACCTGCGCGGACTTGTTGCCCTTCATCACCCGGCGCAGCTTCTGGATGATCCATGTAATGCCGCCGTTTTTGGCGATCAGCTCCGACATGCCGCCGCACAGCAGCGTCAGGAAGAACACCTCGTTCATGCTGGTAAAGCCGCTCCATACGCTCTGGGCAAAGGTGGCCACCGTCAGGTCGCCGCTGAAAATGCCCACCAGACCGGCGGAGAAAATGCCGATGGTCAGCGCCAGGAATACGTTCAGGCCGCACAGCGCCAGCACCAGCACCAGAATATAGGGCACCACCTTGATGAGATCGAAGGGCAGCGCCTCCAGCGGCATCACCGTCTCCGGACGACCGAAGATCAGCAGCAGCACCAGCGTGATAACCGCCGCCGGCAGCGCCACAAGGAAGTTCACCCGGAACTTATCCCGCATCTCGCAGCGCTGGCTGCGGGTGGCGGCGATGGTGGTGTCGGAGATCATGGACAGGTTGTCGCCGAACATGGCGCCGCCCACCACCGCACCGATGACCACCGTCAGGGACAGGCCGCCCTTTTCCGCGATGCCCACGGCGATGGGGATGACGGCGGTGACGGTGCCCATGGAGCTGCCGGTGGCGGTGCCCATAAAGGCGGAGATGACGAACAGACCCGCCGCCAGAAACTCCACCGGCACCAGCGACAGACCCAGATTCACCGTGGACTCCCGCCCGCCCATGGCGGCGGCAACACTGGCGAACGCACCGGCCAGAATGTAGATCATCAGCATGGTGAGAATGTCCACATTGGCCGCGCCCTTGGCGAACGTCTCGAACTTCTCGTTGATGCTGCCCTTGAACATGATAAAGGCCGTCAGCACCGCCAGAAACATGGCGGTGACGGAGGGGAACTGGTAAAAGGCCATGTCCTTGCCCTTCACCTGATAGTAGATACCGGCGCCCATGTAGATGACGATGAACACCGCAAAGGGGATCAGCGCCAGCCCGCTGGGGCGCTTTTCGTTGAGATCTTTCATGTTGTTTCCTCTCTTTCTTCGCAGAAAATGTCCGCGCTGCACGGGCAGCGCGGGCATCCCTTGTCCATATATTATCGTAAAAGGAAACTTCTGTCAACGGATATTCCCATTTTTATCGCCATCTGGTTATCTATAAAATAGATAGCCGGTCATGTCCGCCGCACCTCGTACACGTCCGTCCGACGGGCGGACAGGATAGGCAGCTGGCGGCGCACGGCGTCTATTCTGGTCATATCCAGCTCCGTGACGGCGACCTCCTCTCCCGCGCCGCAACAGTGCAGCACCGTGCCCCAGGGGTCGCAGACCATGGAATGACCCCACGCCACATAGGAGGCGCTCTCGTCCCGCGCCGGGGAGGTACCCACGGTGAAGCACTGGTTATCCACCGCCCGCTGCCGCAGCAGCAGCTCCCAGTGGGCGGGGCCGGTGGTCATGTTGAAGGCCGCCGGCGCCAGCAGCACCCGCGCGCCCTCCAGCGCCATGACCCGGCACAGCTCCTCGAACCGCAGGTCGAAGCAGATGCACAGTCCCATTCTGCCCCACGGCGTGTCGAACAGGGTGACATCGTTCCCCGGCGACAGGGTGTCGGACTCCCGGAACCGCTGACCGCCCTCCACGTCGATGTCGAACAGGTGCATTTTTCGGTGGCGCGCCACGCAGGCGCCCTGCGGGTCAAAGACAAAGGAGGTGTTGTACACCCGACCATCGTCCAGCTCCGGCAGGGAGCCGCCCACCAGCCACAGCCCCAGCTCCCGCGCCGTGCGGGAGAGCATCTGATATGCCGCACCGCCCGCCGGCTCGCCGTAGGCGCGGAAGCAGCTGTTGTCGTAGGGGCAGCAGAACATCTCCGGCAGGATGGCCATATCCGCGCCGCGGACGGAGCGCAGCAGCTCCTCCGCGTGGCGCAGGTTGGCGGCCTTATCCGCCGTAACGTGCATCTGAATTTGTGCCAGTCTCATACGCACCACCTCAATACTCCCGCAGCACCAGCTCGGTGACGCCCTCGCTGATGCTGACAAGGCGTTTCACCTGACTGCGCTTGTTGTACACCATCCACAGCATGTCCCGGATGGCCGTGCCGCCCCGGTAGCCGTGGATGAGCCGCAGGCGGTACACCCCGCCGCCGCAGCGCCGCAGCGCCGCGTCGATGGCGATCTGCGCCTGATATGTGTTCATCCCATGAAGATCCAGTTCCATTACGCCGCCTACCATACAGGCACCTCCCGGTTTTTGTCTCTTACCATCGCTTGACAAGGGGAAACACGCCTGACAGCGCGTCTTTCCGGCGCTTTTTGCCCTTTTCGCCTTGGCTTGCGCCAGCCTCGCTCCAAAGGAACGTCGCTCGGCAGCATCGGCGAGAATATGCCGACTCAGCAAGCCTGCGGCTCAAAAACCAAAAATCACTCGAAAATCCATCGCTGGCAGGTGCGGAGCAGTTTTGCCGGAGCAGAAATGTGTCCAGACAAGAAAAGACCCGCAGAGAATACTTGCCGTATTGTCAAGGGGCTTGACGCAGTATGGGCGCATTTCTGCCCGTCAAAACCGTGTCTGCCCTTGTCAAGCGATGGTATTATCATAACGCAAAAGCGTTGAGTTTGCAAGGCGGGAGTGGTATAATACCTGTCATATCGATTATATCCCCTGCGAGGTGCTCTCATGACCATTCTTGTACTCTCCGATTCCCACGGGAACGTGGGCAATATGATACGCGCTGTGGAGCAGGTGCAGCCGGATCGGGTGCTGCATCTGGGCGACTGTCAGCGGGATCTGACGGCTCTGGAGGGGGAATTCCCCGCCCTGCCCATGGAGGGCGTGCCCGGCAACTGCGACTGGGGCAGCTGTGACCAGCCGGAGCGGCTGCTGGAGATGGGCGGCGTGCGCATTTTCATGCTCCACGGCCACACCCGGAACGTGAAAAGCTCCCCCATGTCCGCCCTGTACGCGGCGAAGGAGTACGGCGCGCAGGTGCTGCTGTTCGGCCACACCCATGTGCCGCTGGTGGACAACGACGGCACGCTGCTGACGCTGAACCCCGGCGCGGCAGGCGACCGGCTGCATCCCACCTGCGGCATACTCACCATCGACAACGGCCACGCGGACGTCCGGACGCTGGCGCTGTGAAAGGAGACACACCATGTTCTATATCGGCTGCCATCTCTCCGCCTCCGACGGCTTTCTGGCTATGGGCAAAACGGCGCTGTCCATCGGCGCCAACACCTTTCAGTTCTTCACCCGCAATCCCCGGGGCAGCAAGGCCAAGGCCATCGACCCGGCGGACGTGGCCGCGTTTCTGGAGCTGGCGGCGGAGAACGGCTTCGGCACGCTGGTGGCCCACGCGCCCTACACCATCAACCCCTGCTCCAAGGACGAGCGCACCCGGGAGTTCGCCCGCATGACGCTGGCGGACGACCTGAAGCGCATGGAGCATATTCCCGGCAACGTGTACAACTTCCACCCCGGCAGCCATACCGGGCAGGGCATCGAGACGGGCATCTGCCAAATCGCGGAGACGCTGAACGCCATCCTGACGCCGGATATCCGCACCACGGTGCTGCTGGAGACCATGTCCGGCAAGGGCAGCGAGGTGGGCAGCCGCTTCGAGGAGCTGCGGGAGATCATCGACCGGGTGGAGCTGTCGGACAAGCTGGGCGTGTGTCTGGACACCTGCCATGTGTCCGACGCGGGATACGACATCGCGGACGACCCGGACGGCGTGCTGACGGAGTTCGACCGGGTCATCGGTCTTGACCGGCTGAGAGCCGTCCACGTCAACGACAGCCTGAACCCGGTCGCCTCCCACAAGGATCGCCACGCCCGCATCGGCGAAGGCTGTCTGGGCGCGGAGGCGCTGGGGCGCGTGGTGCGCCATCCGGCGCTGCAGGGGCTGCCCTTCGTGCTGGAGACGCCCAACGAGCTGCCGGGCTATGCCCGGGAGATCGCCCTGCTGAAGGAGCTGCACGGCGTATGATGCTGCGGATATCGGCTCTGTTCATCGCGGTCATCGCCGCCGTCGGCCTGTGGAAAAAGGCGTGGCTGCCGGAGAAGAAATGCTTCCGCGCCGGGTTTTTCGTGTACTACACCCACCTGAGCAACCTCTTTGTTCTGCTGTACCAGCTGGCGCTGGGCATCGCCGGCTGTGACCCGGACGGCGGCGTATACCGGTGGCTCAGCTCCCCCGGCGTGGCGGTGAGTGTGACGCTGTGCATCTACGTCACCCATCTGATCTACGCCTTTGTGCTCATCCCCTCCGCCCGGCGCCGGGGCGACGAGAGCTGGCTGAGAGGGCGCTTTTCCTTCGGGAATCTGTGTGTCCACTATGTCACCCCCGGCCTTGTGGTGCTGCAATGGCTGCTGTGGCAGGATAAGACCGGCCTGACCGTGGGTCACGCCGCGTGGTGGCTGGTGCTGCCGCTGGCGTACTTCGCCTTTGCCATGCTGCGGGCGCGCACCGGCGTGCCCATCGGCCACAGCGACAAGCTGTACCCCTACCCGTTTCTGGACTATCCCCGGCTGGGCGCAAAACGCTTCTGGCTGTACGTCACCGGTATTCTGGCGTTTTTCTTCGCGCTGGGCTGCCTGTTTGTGGGGATCGGAGGTTGGTTGACATAAAAAAGAGACGGCTTCGCCGTCTCTTTTTTATGCCTGTGGGATCTCTCCGTGCTCTTTTTCAAAGTCGCTGATGCGCTTTTTGATCATCTGCTCCAACTCCCGGTTCTTTGTACGTCCCTCATATTCCGCGATATAGCCCAGCTTGTCCAGCAGTACCTGCTCTACCCGCAGCGTGTATCGACTGAGATTATCCTTCATTTTGCCGCCTCCATGACGAAGTATTGACAAAATAATAGCGAAGGAGTATAGTAAATTGTGCGTTTGACGCAATTATGACGCATAGTTTTGTTGATAACATGTGTAGGGGACGGCGTCCACGACGTCCCGTCTCGTAGGGGCGGACGACTCTGTCCGCCCCGCAGCACGTCCATGCCCTGTAGGGCGGGACCCACGTGTCCCGCCGGGCAATGCGCTTTTTCCGGCGGGGCGATGTGGGCATCGCCTCCTACGAAAGGCCGGGCGGGCGCGCCCGTATAACCTCTGTCCCGTCAGCGCGGCAGCGCCGCGCCGGGAACGGATTGCCACGCCAGTGACGCGGTCACTGGCTCGGAATGACAGTGCGGCTCTGTCCGCCCATAGGGGACGGCGTCCCTCCTATCGCAAAAGAAGAGCGCCCACACGGGCGCTCTTTTTTATGTCAACTTAAATCCGCTTCCACTTGGCGCCGCCGGGTACATCGGTGATCTCGATGCCCTGCGCCTTCAGCTCGTCGCGGATGCGGTCGGCCTCAGCGAAGTTCTTGGCCTTCTTCGCGTCGGCGCGGGCGCGGATCAGCGCCTCCACCTCCGCGTTCTCCTCGCCGTCCTCGCTGACCACGGCAAACCCGCCGGCAGCGGGCGCGGCAGCCACCTGCTTGGCGCGCAGCTCCGCCGCCTTCTCCAGCAGCTTCAGCCCCAGCACCGTGTCGAAGCTGTCCAGCAGCGCCAGCTTCGTCTTGTCGTTGGTCTTGGCCTTCAGCACGTCATACAGCACCGTCACCGCCATGGAGGTGTTCAGGTCGTTGTCCATGGCCGCCATGAACTTGGCCTTGTACTCGTCAAAGGCAGCCTGCTCCACGTCGCCCTCGTCCTTCAGCGCCGCGATACGCGCCAGCAGCTTGTTGTAGGCGACGGTGGCGTTGTCCAGATTCTCCCATGTGAACACAAGGCTCTTGCGGTAGTGGCTTTGCAGGCAGAAGAACCGGTAGGCCAGCGGGTCGTAGCCCTTCTCCTCCAGCAGGCTGACGGTCAGGAACTCGCCCTTGGACTTGGACATCTTGCCGTGGTCGGTGTTCAGGTGCGCCACATGGCACCAGTGAGGGCACCAGGGGTGACCCAGATAGCTCTCCGACTGGGCAATCTCGTTGGTGTGATGGGGGAAGGCGTTGTCCACGCCGCCGCAGTGCAGATCCAGGTACTCGCCGTTGTACTTCATGGAGATGCCGGAGCACTCAATGTGCCAGCCGGGGTAGCCCACGCCCCAGGGGGAATCCCATTTCAGCGCCTGATCCTCGAACTTGGACTTGGTGAACCACAGCACAAAGTCGTTCTTGTTGCGCTTGTTGGTGTCCTCCTCCACGCCCTCGCGGACGCCCACGGCCAGATCCTCCTCGTTGTGGTCGTTGAAGATGTAGTACCGCTTCAGCTTGCTGGTGTCGAAGTACACGTTGCCGCCGGCCAGATACGCGTAACCGGTGTCGATGAGCTTGGTGATGATCTTGATATAGTCGTCGATCAGGCCGGTGGCGGGCTGCACCACGTCGGGACGCTTGATGTTCAGCTTCTGGCAGTCGGAGAAGAAGGCGTCGGTGTAGTACTGGGCGATCTCCATGACGGACTTGTGCTCCCGCTTGGCGCCCTTGAGCATCTTATCCTCGCCCTCGTCGGCATCGGAGGTCAGGTGCCCCACGTCGGTGATGTTCATGACGCGGTTCACGTCGTATCCGGCGTAGCGCAGGTACTTCTCCAGCACGTCCTCCATGATGTAGGAGCGCAGGTTGCCGATGTGGGCAAAATGGTACACGGTGGGGCCGCAGGTGTACATCTCCACATGCCCCGGCGTGTGGGTCTTGAACTCCTCTTTCTTATGGGTAGCGGAATTATACAGATACATGGTGCTTCTCCTTTTATATGATGAATTTATTTGAACGATAAAAAACGCCTCTCAGACGCATGGTCTGAGAGGCGAAATGAACTTCGCGGTTCCACTCTCGTTTATCACTCAAGTACGGCCTGATGACGTTGGCCAGCCGGAGGGCATCCACATCCCCCGCGCTCCCGGACGCACTTTCCGCACCGCTCGGCAGGACGGCTTTCAGCCGGTGGCCGTCCCTCTCTTGGCAAAGCTCTGGTGCGTACTCTTTCCGATCAACGCGCTATTCGGTTCAGTTAATAGTAGCAGGAATTTCTCCGCCTGTCAAGTCATTTGACCTCTTTGAACACGTCGTGTTGAGAGTATCATTAAATGCAGAAGAAACCGTTACGGTTTTTCCTGCATTATTTTTTTATCCGAAGGCAGGCGGAAGGAGGTTAAAACATTGAACGGATACAGTTATTTGACGCTGGAACAGCGCCGCGAGATCGAAAGAATGTATGCAGAGGGTGAACGCGTTGTTGACATTGCCGCCCGTCTGAAAAGGAGCGCCGCCGCTATCTACGAAGAGTTGAAGCGCGGCTATACGGGAGAGTTTGACGGCTACGCCCGCCCGAAGTACAGCGCCGATCTTGCACAAGCGACGGTGCAAGAGAATTTCCGACGCAGAGGAAACCGACGCGGCGCGAATTGCTGAAATACGAAAGGAGCTATTCAATATGAAGATGAAGAGGATCGCAAACAACGTGGCACTTCAAACGATCGGCTACGTAATAAGCGGATTTACGAACGTGTATATCTACGTTCGGGAATGCGGCTATCAGAAGCGGGACATTTACAGGGGCTTGTATAAGCACTTCGCACACGACGAAATGAACAAATACGCATATTGCAAGATCACGGAGCTTCGCGCCGATGAAAACGTGCTTTATATCGGCATTGAAGAGTAACGCGGGAAAGGAGCTATTCGGAATGAGTACAACACGATACAAAATCCGTTTATGGGAATACGACGGCGAAGCGTCCGTCGCAAACGCCGTTACCTTCGACAGCTTCGAGGAAGCGGAAGCGCGGTTCAATGATCTTCGCGTTTCGGAGGAAATGCCGTGCGTCGAGTTCATCAAAGAGCGGATCGCGAACGGGTGCATTATCGGCGACGAAGTTTTGAACGTTCGGCAGTTCACTTCGGTATTTGACGCTATCACGAAGGACAAGCCCACGCTGGCGGGCTTCCTTCGTTCCCTTCCGGTCATAGAAGCGCCGTGGGACGGCGCGTTTCAAGAACGCTTTTGCGTAGAGCGCGGCGCGGACAGTTGCGACGATTGCCCGAACGAGCAGTTCCGGAACAATCCGGAATGGTGGCTTTCCCTTCCGGCGGCGGAGGTGGAACAATGACGGCGGATCGGGCGCGCGGGGCGCTTGCCGTCCTGCAAGACGCGGACGGGAAGTTTATTTACAAAGTGCCTTGCGGTTACATAGTCGAGCAGACAGCCAGCGCACACAAGCCCCGGCGGATACAGGCACAACGACGGCGGCGGGCAATGCTTCGCCGTCGCGTCGCCCTTACGGTTGCGTTGCTGACCGTTGCCGCCCTTCTTGCGGCGCTTATGCCGTGGAGTGGGAGCGGAGCGACGGACAAGCCGAAGGATACGACCGCCGGAACGCTTGAAGAGGTACACCAGCCGACCGCCGTTCTTCTTCCTTCGAGCGGGACGGTGGCGGAATATGTGCCGAACGCGGCGGAGGTTGAAGCCCTTGCAAAGCTGATCTACGGCGAAGCGGGGATCGTTCCTTCTACGACGGAGCAAGCGGCGGTTGCATGGTGCGTTCTGAACCGCGTTGACGATCCGCGCTTCCCCGACACGGTGCTGGAGGTTATCGAAGCGCCATATCAGTTCAGCGGCTACGATCCCGAATATCCCGTGAAAGAGGAATTCGCCCTTCTTGCGGCGGACGTGCTGACACGATACCGCGCGGAGCTTGACGGCGAAGAAAACGTCGGGCGGGTGCTTCCGGCGGAATACTGCTTCTTCACGGGCGACGGGCGGCGCAATCACTTCACAACGGAATGGAAAAGTACGGATTGCTTCGGCTGGACGCTTGAAAGCCCGTACACAGATTGAAAGGAGCGGCACACGATGAAGGAAAACAAAAGCGGCTGGCAGTTCCCGAAGGCGCTTGAAATTATCAAGTGCAAGGAAGGAAGCAAGGAGTTTATGAAGGAACGTCCGGCGCGTCGCCCATTCGGAAACACCGTGCTTATTTGCGAATATCCGATCGACGACACGGCGGCGGAAGAGCCGAACGCGAAGTTGATTACATGGCGGCTTGCGAAGCGCGCCGCACGGGACTTCTTGCGCGTTTCCTTTATGCCTTCGGCTATCGTATCGGCGGCGACGCATGGCGGGAAAACCGCCGTCCGCGTCTACGGTAAATATTAAATCACACGAAAGGAGCTATTCAATTATGTTCAACAAGAAAAAGACAGAATGCCGCGTTTGCGGCTATCGCTTCACACCGGAGCGGGAAAACATCTACACGGCGGAAGAACCGCGTTCAGCGCTTGAAATGCTTACCGCCGCGCCCGTTCGCTTTTCGGCGGTTGATTGCCCGATTTGCGGTTGTCAAATCCGGCTGGCGGAACGTGCGCCGCGCATTGACCTTCCGGCTATTACGGAACAGCACGACGCGGACGCAGAGGAAACGGAGGGCGAAGCGGAATGAAGATCGGTACAGCTTGCGCGATCTTCTTACAGATCAACAGCGAGAAATACACAGACGAAGAGAAAGGAACGGCAATTCTTGAAGTTCTGAAAATGCCGACGCATAACGGAATTTCAAAATCCGCCATGCTGGAGGTTATCGGCTATCTTCTGAATTTAGCGTTTGACGTTCCGGAGGAAAGCGAGGTGGCGGACAATGCCTAAAATGACGGTACGCGTTATTCTGAAAAGCGGCGTTGAATTCTCTATCAAGTGCGACAAATTCACACTTACGCGAAATGGCTTTCAACAGGTAACGGGCTACAACATCGAAGGGATCACGGAGAACAAGCCCGTTTATTTGGACTTTGAGCAGGTGGCGGCGGTTGTTCGCGTATTCGCCGACGAAAAGCTGGAAACGGACGACGCGCCGGAAGAAAAGCGCCTTTTCACGGAAACGCCTATGAAATGCCCGTTCTGCGAAGGCGAAAACAGTAACGCGCGAGTATACGAGGACAAGCAGAACAAGGAATATTTCGTATATTGCCAGAAGTGCGGCGTTGAAACGAAGGACACCTTCACCAGCAAGGCGAAGGCGGTAAAAGCCTTCACAGAGGGCAAAACGAAAAAGGTTACAGGAAGCGAGGTGGCGGACGAATGAACGCGGCGCTTCTATCCTCTAAAAATATGTGCTGGTGTACGCCGCAAGACTTCTTCGACAAGCTGAACGCCGAATTCGGCTTCGTGCTTGATCCGGCGGCGACCGACAAGACGGCGAAATGCTCTTTGTATTACACGCCGGAAACGGACGGGCTTTCGCAAAGCTGGGATCGCGGCGGCGCGGTATTCTGCAATCCGCCTTACGGACGCGAGATCGGCAAGTGGGTTCAAAAGGCTTTCGAGGAAGCGCGGGGGGGTATCCGATTGTTTTACTTATCCCAGCGCGGACAGACACAGCATATTTTCACGATTACATTTACGGGAAAGCGGAAATCCGCTTCGTGCGCGGGCGGCTACGGTTCACGGACGACGACGGGAACGCCGCCGATCCCGCGCCCTTCCCTTCAATGGTAGTTATCTATAACGGGGAGCGGGTGAAGGAATGAGCGATAAAAAGAAATGCCCGTTTTGCGAAGCGATCGCGCTTCAACGGTTCATTGAAGAACACCATAGCAAGCCCGCAGGGTTCGGAATGGCTTTATCCGCCGCGCTTGTTTCCTACGCAGTAGTAAACGGGCGCAAATGCGGACGGACAACGGATTACATGAAGGACGGCAAGGGCTACCCGCTCAATTATTGCCCTTCGTGCGGAAAGCGGGTGAAGAATGAATAACCGACAGGAAAAGCCGCCCTTGAAGTGCTTGCTGGGCATTGATCCGGAGAAAACGCAGAAATGCAAACCTTCGGAATGCGCTTCTTGCGGCTGGGAAGCGGCAGAAGCCGCGCGGCGGCGGGAGTACGTGAAGGAACACGGCTTGACGCTATGCGCCGACGGCTTCCGGCGGCTGATTATTAGGAAGGAGAAAGACATGGCAACACCTTATAAGGAATGCCCGCATTGCGGCGCACATCTTGACAGCGGCGAAAAGTGCGAATGCCGCGCCGAGGAAATCGAAACGGTGCATTCGCAGAAATGCACTTGCGGGCTTACGGAACAGGACGTTGAAAGCGGCTGGGAATGCCCGCTTGATAATCCGAACGAAACCGTCGAACGTTGCGAAGATTGCGCCTTCGCAAAAGAAACCGATTGAAAGAGAGGATAAAAGACAATGACAGGAATTAACGAGGTTGCGAAGGAAATTCACGAAAACGCCCGCGCCCACGGCTGGTGGGACGAAGAACGCGGCTTTCCGGAGGTTTTAGCGCTCATTCATTCGGAGGTATCCGAAGCGCTGGAGGAATACCGCAACGGACACGGCGCAACGGAAATCTATTTCAGCGACAGCGGCAAGCCCGAAGGTATCCCCACGGAGCTTGCGGACGTGATTATTCGCGTTCTTGATTATTGCGGATACGCAGGGATCGACATTGACGCGGCGATCTCACAGAAGCACGAATACAACAAAAGCCGCCCGTATCGGCACGGCGGCAAGAAGTGTTAATCATGGCGGAGCGGGTGAACCACCCGCCGCATTACAACGCGGGCGGGATTGAGTGTATCGACGCGCTGGAAGCCGCAACAAGCGGGCTTCAAGGTAACGGAGATTGCGGAAACCTACGAAACCAGCGGCGAAGAAATAGATATTACCTT
>ENA-UOJE01000539-UOJE01000539.1-human-gut-metagenome-genome-assembly--contig:-C23-NODE-539-length-42471-cov-10.440046_pt1 | contig 42471 bp, 32 predicted proteins | sample MGYA00242341_ERZ723888 | MGnify/ENA metagenome assembly ERZ723888 | reverse complement strand
TAAACTGGCGATCAATTCTTCCGCGTTCGGGTCGATGATATAATCATTGGCAATCTCGTTCTCCTGTACCTCCTCTTCATTCTCTCTGTCCTCTTAACTTACGACGTTCGTCAGATTAATGGGGAGATACGTCTCACGAAGAAGAATCTGTACCCCCATTGATTTGAAGTGATGATAGATTATTTCCACCCGGTCCACTTCGCCTGCTACATACAGATCCATCAGTCGGTGAGCCAGTTCGGCAGCCTCCTGATACGTTGGTTTGTCGGAGAGCGTTGGAGAAACCTCCTGCGGTTTGAAACCCATCCGTTTGGCCGCTTCATCCACCTTCTTGCCTACCGGGAATATCAAGATATTATCCTGTCCTAAAGTACGGAATTCCCCGATAGTCTGCATCATCATTTTGATGACATTGGCGTTGAAAGCACCACAAAGAGAAGTGTTCGAAGAAAAAACAACGATTTCTACACGCTTCACTTCACACTCCTGCACATAATGAGATTCGATAGGCAGGTCCGCGCTTAGGAAGTTAGTCAGAATCTTGTTCAACTTCTTTTGATAAGGCAGCATATTCTCAATGGCCCCTTGTGCCTTGTGTAATTTGGCAGAAGCCACCATCTTCATTGCTGAAGTGATTTTTCGGGTACTTTTGACCGAATTTATTCTGGTTTTTACTTCTTTCAGTGAAGCCATAGTTTTCTTGAATTACAAATATTGTTTAGCGACCATAGCAGCAGTTTCTTCAATAGCCTTAGTCACATTATCATCAATAACACCCGTTCTCAATACATCCAACACATCCTCCTGATGATTCAATTGCAGAGACTCGATGAAACTGCGTTCAAAATCCTGCACGTTGTTCAATGGCACATCACGGAGCAAACCATGTGTACCACAATAGAGGATAGCAATCTGTTGTTCCACAGGCATCGGACTGTATTGCGGCTGAATCAGCAACTGCGCATTCTTACGCCCTTTGTCAATTGTCAATGCCGTAATCGGGTCCATATCACTGCTGAACTTGGAGAATGCTTCCAATTCACGATACTGCGCCTGGTCTATCTTCAATGTTCCTGCCACTTTTTTCATCGCCTTAATCTGAGCATTACCACCTACACGGGATACAGAGATACCGACATTGATAGCCGGGCGGACACCCTGATTGAACAAGTCCGTTTCGAGGAATATCTGTCCGTCAGTGATAGAAATCACGTTCGTTGGAATATAGGCCGAAACGTCTCCTGCCTGCGTCTCAATGATAGGCAAGGCAGTCAGTGAACCACCCCCTTTCACAATACCTTTCAGGCTTTCGGGAAGGTCATTCATTTCGCGCGCCACTTCCTCCTGGTTGATAATCTTAGCCGCACGTTCCAACAAGCGGGAATGCAGGTAGAAGATATCACCCGGATAAGCCTCACGTCCGGACGGACGGCGAAGGATCAATGAGACCTCACGATAGGCAACTGCCTGCTTGGAAAGGTCATCATAAACCACCAGCGCGTGACGGCCGGTATCACGGAAATATTCGCCGATGGCAGCCCCTGCAAACGGCGCGTAATACTGTAATGCAGCCGGATCGCCAGCCGTGGCAGCTACCACAACGGTATAATCCATAGCACCATACTCACGGAGCGTATTTACAATAGAAGCCACGGTAGAACCTTTTTGACCGATAGCCACATAAATACAATATACAGGATCCCCTGCCAGGAAGTTGGTACGTTGGTTGATAATCGTATCAATCGCAATGGCCGTCTTTCCTGTCTGACGGTCACCGATAATCAGCTCACGTTGTCCACGCCCAATAGGAATCATGGCATCCACAGCTTTCAGTCCTGTCTGCAACGGCTGGTTGACAGGCTGACGGAAGATTACTCCCGGCGCTTTGCGTTCCAACGGCATTTCATACAAATCACCACCAATTAAGCCTTTACCGTCGAGCGGTTCACCCAGCGGGTCAATGACACGCCCCAACATACCTTCTCCTACGCGTATAGAAGCAATATGCTTGGTACGCTTCACAATAAAGCCTTCCTTGATTCTGTCAGTCGGCCCCAACAACACAGCACCCACGTTGTCCTCTTCAAGGTTCATCACGATAGCCTTAATGCCGTTGTCAAACTCCAGTAACTCGTTAGCCTCGGCATTCCGCAGTCCGTAGATACGCACCACACCATCGCTCACCTGAAGCACCGTACCGATTTCGTCAAGCTGTACATGGGTATTAATACCTTCGAGCTGTTTACGCAATATATCGGAAACCTCGCTTACTTTAATATTTTCAGACATTATACAATTCTCCTATTCTTATCAATAAACTGTTGTTTTACTCGCTTCAACTGCGTAGCAATGCTTGCATCCAGTCGATAATCATTAATATCGAAGATGAATCCGCCCTCGATAGACGGATCTACCACAGTCTCCAGTTCCATTTGCGCATGCAGGATATGCGCTGCTGCGGAGCGGATACGGTCTTCCGTCTCCTTGTCCACAGGAACAGCCGTAATCAGTTTGCCTACCCCGATATGCTTTAGTTTCCGGTAAAGATCCAGATACATCAGGCTGATAAACTGTAAATATCCCTCACGCCTGTTTCGCAGTACCAAAGTAATAAAATGGACAAACTCTCTGGTGGATTTACCGTTGCCATCGGCAGCCGTACATACCAGCGCCAATTTCTCTTTGGTTGAGATAACAGGGTTATCCAGTGCTTCACGCAAACCCGGTTGGGCGCAAAAGCAATAAGACAGTGTGAGGAACTCTTGGTAGAGCTTGTCCTCCACTCCTTTCTCCTGTGCGTATTCAATCATCGCTTTGGCATATCGCATTGAGAGTATTCCGACTTCCATTTTCCTTAGTTCTTATTAGGGGTTAATACTTCATCCAGCATACGGTCAATCATGCCCATTTGAGCTTCTTTGTCCTGAAGACTCTTACGGAGCACTTTTTCGGCAATATCGACAGAAAGCACAGCCACCTGACGACGGATGTCGCGGATAGCTTCGTCTTTCTCCACCTGGATTTGTTGTCTCACCGCATCCAGTTCCTTCTGTGCGGCTATCTCGGCTTGCTTACGGGCCTCGTGAACAATCTTGTCACGTTCTTCCATTGCTTCCTTCAAGATGCGTCCTTGTTCCTTGTTGGCGGCAGCCACAAGCGCATCGCCCTCCTGCTTTAGTTTGGAGAGCTGTGCGTTGGCTTCTCTTGCCACCTCCAAAGACTGGTCGATATAGACTTTACGGTCTTCCACCATCCTAATGATGATAGGGAAACCGTATTTTGCCAATATCACAAACACAATCCCGAATGCGACAAACATCCAGAACAACAGGCCACTATCAGGTAATAGTAATGACATTTCTTGTAATTTAGAATGATGAATATTGATTTACAGTTTGTCGGTATTCCACCTGCTTAGAGGAAGAACACCAACAGACATACTACTACCGCCAACAAAGCTACACCTTCAATCAAGGCTGCCGCGATAATCATATTCATACGAATGTCACCTGATGCTTCCGGCTGCCGCGCAATAGCTTCCATAGCCGAACCACCAATCTTACCAATACCCAAACCAGCTCCGATTACTGCAAGACCTGCACCGATAGCTGCACCTAATTTACTTACTCCTACTGCTGCTGCAGTGGCTTGTAACAATACTGATAGTAACATAATTTTCAGTTTTAAAATGGTTTATATTTTTTATTTGCTCTCTTATCTAATTCTCTTTTATTTTTCTTCCGCCTTCACCTTCGCGCCTTCTTGTGCCAGTCCGATAAACACTGCCGAAAGCATTGTAAACACGTATGCCTGGATGAAAGCTACCAACAGTTCAAGCGCATTCATAAAGATGTTGAACAGTACGGAAGCCACGGTCAGTGTGCCGTTCAGTGCGGGCCCCATACTTGCAGAGATGAAAATCAGGCAAGTAAGCACCAGCATTGCCATGTGTCCTGCCAACATATTGGCGAAAAGACGAATCATCAATGCAAACGGTTTCGTGAAGATCCCGAAAAACTCGATGAAAGGCATCATCGGCACAGGAATTTTCAACCACCAGGGTACATCCGGCCAGAAAATATCTTTCCAATAATGTTTGGTTCCGAAAATATTAACCGCAAGGAACGTACAGATAGCCAGTACCATTGTGATCGCAATATTTCCCGTCACATTCGCCCCACCGGGAAAGAATGGGATCAATCCCATTATATTGTTGACAAAGATGAAAAAAAACGCTGTCAGCAGATATGGAGCGAATTTCCGATAATTGGGACCGACACAACTCTTGATGATATCATCGTTCACCATCATAATAAACATCTCCATGAATCCGATGAATCCTCCCGGTGCCAACGCTCCGCGAGGACGTTTTCGATACCAGTGGGCTACACTCAATACAATCACCAGCAACAGCACACTGTTGAACAGCAAAGCAAATGTCACCTTTGTGATAGAAATGTCCCACGGACGCACTTGCTCTCCGGCTGCATTATACTCTACCAGTTTACCTTCGTATTTACTTCCTTCGGGAGCGATGGAAAGCCCTTCATAACTACCCCCGTTCTCTTCAAGACGCGAAGATAGAAAAGTATGCCAACCTGTAGTACTACTATAAACAATAATAGGTAATGGTATAGTAATGTGTGTTTTACCCCACGTCGTAATATGCCATTCGTATGAGTCGCCGATATGCCCGAACACGATCTCCTTCACATCAACCGTATTCTCTTTTTCTTCTTTAGAAGTCATCTCATCCTGCATCTTCGGAGCCGCTTCTTCCTGTTCCTGTGCAAAAACAGGGAAGCCGGCTGCCAACAGACAGAGCAGCACCAACGGGGTTAATATGTTACGCAACTGTTTCATTTTTATTCTTATTTTTCTTTTTCCGTTTCAGGTTCACTTCAAACGAGAAGAAGAACCATGTTTCGTATATCAGATACAGCAAATAGAACGAGATAAACGTCAGCAAGAAAGCTTTAGCTTCTTCACGCACGGCAAGGCAATAAATCAAGACTAGAATTATCGAAAGAATCATCTTTACCATTTTTATTGCCAAATACAGCAGTAACATCTTTTGCGGAGCATGCTGCCGACACGCATCGAACATATAGATACTGAACAAACCAAACAGATAGAAATATGTCGGAATAAACGGATATCCTCCGAAATAATGTCCCGGTAGGGCAACGTGTAAGATCACTGCACCGACTCCTGCACTTAGAATTGCAAATAAAGTGTTCAAGCCGATAAAATTCCGTTTAGTTTTACTAATGTTCATCATGTCACTGTGTTTTTCTACTGTATTTTCTAAATCTCGTTTTTTCCAATTCAACTATATTTCAGGAGGTCCGCCTACGAAACGCAGGCAGAAACCGTCCCGTCACTCAATTCCACAAAACCACCCTGAATATCAAGTGTATGCTCCTCCCCGTCCAGCGTGGTATAACTTAATGTTCCCGCTTTCAATGACGAGACGATAGGCGCATGTCCCGGCAGAATGGAAAACGACCCGATCGTACCCGGCAATGTGACTATCTTCACATCTCCGTCGAATACGCTCTTTTCAGGCGACACTATACTCAAATGCAGTTCTTTCATCGCAACGTTTTTTATTTCTTCGCTTGTTCCAACAATTTCTTACCTTTCTCCATAGCTTCCTCAATCGTACCTACATTCAAGAACGCCTGTTCGGGAAGATTATCCACCTCACCATCCAGAATCATTCTAAATCCCTTGATTGTATCCTCAATGGAAACCATTACTCCCGGAACACCCGTGAACTGTTCGGCAACGGCAAACGGCTGCGAAAGGAAACGCTGCACACGGCGGGCACGGTTCACTACCGTCTTATCCTCCTCCGAAAGCTCCTCCATACCAAGAATAGAAATGATATCCTGTAATTCCTTGTTACGTTGTAGAATCTGTTTCACACGCTGCGCCGTATCATAGTGTTCCTGCCCAACGATGTGTGGATCAAGAATACGAGAAGTGGACGCCAACGGGTCCACAGCCGGATAGATTCCCAACTCCGTAATCTTACGGTCAAGTACAGTAGTCGCATCCAAGTGGCTGAAAGTAGTTGCAGGAGCCGGGTCGGTCAAGTCGTCGGCAGGCACATACACCGCCTGTACGGAAGTGATAGATCCTTTCCGAGTGGAAGTGATACGCTCTTGCATCGCACCCATTTCCGTAGCAAGAGTAGGTTGATAACCCACGGCGGAAGGCATACGCCCCAACAATGCCGAGACTTCCGAACCCGCTTGCGTGAAACGGAAGATATTGTCAATAAAGAACAAAATATCGCGTTTTTCACCTTCACTTCCGGCATCACGGAAAGATTCCGCAACCGTCAGTCCGGACAATGCCACAGAGGCACGTGCACCCGGAGGCTCGTTCATCTGGCCGAATATCAGAGATACCTGCGACTTTTCCAATTCGTTATAATCAACTTTGGAAAGGTCCCAATCCCCTTTCTCCATACTTTCTTTGAATGCTTCGCCATAGCGAATAACACCCGACTCAATCATTTCACGAAGCAAGTCGTTACCTTCACGCGTACGCTCACCTACTCCGGCAAATACAGAGAATCCATTATGTTTCTTGGCAATGTTATTGATAAGTTCCTGAATCAATACGGTTTTTCCGACTCCCGCACCACCGAATAGACCGATCTTACCACCTTTGGCATACGGTTCGAGCAAGTCGATCACCTTGATACCCGTAAAGAGTACCTCCTGCACGGTAGTCAAATCTTCGAATTTGGGAGGATCGCGGTGAATGGAATATGCACCTTTCCGGTCGAGTTCCTTCATACCGTCAATAGAATCACCGACCACATTCATCAATCGCCCTTTAATTTGTTCACCAATCGGCATTGTTATCGGACCTCCGGTAGGGCGCACTTTCATGCCTCTCTGAAGTCCGTCGGTACTATCCATAGCCACGGTGCGAACCGTATTTTCACCAATGTGTTGCTGTACTTCTACAATCAGTATTTTGCCGTTTGGCCTTTTTATCTCCAGTGCATCATGTATACTTGGTAACATCACTTCTGCATCTGTACCTTCAAAGTACACATCGACCACAGGGCCGATCACCTGGGATATATGTCCGATAATCTGTGACATAAGCAATCTTTTTTATATTATTCTTTTTCTTTCCTATTGAATCTTAAATAGTATGACAAGGAACGAATGCTTCGCGCTTTATCTGTTTTTACTATTATAATAACAGCTAAGTTCCACTTTTGTTCATCTATATTTTATTTCTGATAAACTATCACCTAAAGAAATAGTTATATAAACAACTGCGCAAATGTAGAAACAAATCCGTGAGATTGTTCTTTCTTTTTTAAAATTTGTCGTTCGATAACACTTGTTAGGCCAATAAAGACTACAAATAGACCAAAATAGAGTTTATAATATTACAAATAGTCAGCAAAAAGTTTCTGTTACTTATAAAATAGCAACTGTATATGTTTGATTCTAATAAGTTTTCAGACTCATTGTTTATAATCAGAACATTAGCAAAAAAACAAAATAGTAGCACCGGCAACTAGTTTTGTGTTCGGACACATCCGAAGATACCTACCGATTTAAAAATAAAAACTCCAACTCGCCGGAATTTATAAATCCGGTGAGTTGGAGCTTTTATATTAAATATCGATCGGATATTTAATATACTTCCACCTTTTCAGCTATTCTCTTTGCCTTATCGCGCAAAGCGTCCAGATCGGAGTCGAGCGGAGCATAACACAGTACCACTCCCATACGACGGTTGACGCGGGTAAACGGCTTACCGAATATACGCAGGTAAGTATCTTCCTCTTTAGTGACTTCCTCCATTCCGCGGTATTGAGGAGGTTCTTGGCTGGCTATCGGAGAAAGGATAACGGCACTCGCTCCTATCCTCTCTTGCTTAATGCCCGGAATAGGAAGTCCAAGCACAGCACGCAAATGAAGTTCGAACTCATTCAAATTCTGCGTTCCTGCCAATGTCACCATACCGGTGTCATGCGGACGGGGGGAAAGTTCGGAGAAGTAAACGCCATTCTCGTGGCTCAAGAAGAATTCAACTCCCCAAAGTCCGGCTCCCGTCAAAGCGCGGGTCACTTTCTCTGCCATTTCCTCCGCTTCTTTCAGGTGAGCAGGGTCAATGTGCGCAGGCTGGAAACTTTCACGGTAATCGCCTCCTTTCTGCACGTGGCCGATAGGCGGACAGAACAACGTGGGACCGTTCTTTTGAGTAACCGTCAATAGTGTTATTTCACTGTCGAACTTAATAAATTCCTCAATAATGAGCTCGCGGATATCACCACGGCTACCACTGCATCCATACTCCCAAGCGTGTTCAAGTTCGTCGGCACTTTTCACAAGTGACTGTCCCTTACCGGAAGAAGACATCAACGGTTTCACCACACAAGGGAAACCTATTTTAGCAGCGGCAGCTTTCAGTTCGTCTAATGTCTTAGCGTAAAAATATCTGGCAGTTTTCAGTCCGAGTTCTTTAGCAGCAAGATCACGAATGGCTTTACGATTCATCGTGAAGTTAACGGCACGGGCACTGGGAACCACCTGGATACCTTCCTTTTCAAAATCATACAGACGTTCCGTACGGATTGCTTCAATCTCCGGAACGATAATGTCCGGCTGATGTTTCTTAACGATACGCTCCAGTTCTTCGCCGTTCAGCATATCGAATACTTCACATTCGTCGGCTACTTGCATAGCAGGCGCTCCGGCATACGAGTCACAAGCAATAATGTGCTGACCTTTACGCTGGGCAGAAATTACAAACTCTTTTCCTAATTCCCCGGAACCGAGCAACAATATTTTCTTCATTATTTTGAGTGTTTTATGTTAATGATGCAAAATTAGTACATTTCGATGAAATATGGCTTTTTTAGTGACGTACTTTTGGATATTTATTGTGAAAACGGAAACCTAAGCCGAGCATCAGATAATTAGGGGTCTGGAAGTTCTGAAGATTATAACCGATGTGGAGGAAAGTACTGCGGGTAATTCCTATTTTCAGGGCTAATATCTGATAAAGTCCCCGCAAGTCACCACGGCCGAGCACATTGGCTCCGATGCCTACGCCGATTGTAAAATATGGCATCACATACTCTGCACGTCCCGACACGCCGAGTGATAGTTGATGCTGGATGCCCGGTTTCAGAAATTGACGTGGAGGAGGCGTGCCGTTTCCATTCGAATCGACAATATAATCTTCCATATAGGTATATACATTGGCACTACCGTCGTAAACTCCGTCAAGCGAGGCACCAACACGAAATTTATAACCGAGGTTGTACATCGGCGCGAAGTTGAATCCTGCCACCGGATAACTACCGGGCGAGGCAATCTGTCTCCCGTCTCCTATATATACCCCCTTTCGCCGCCATGAGCCGAATAATACCAGATCATAACTTATGTGACGCGGAAAGCGGGGAATAGCCGGCCGAAGCAGAGACTTTGTAAGTTCTTCTTCTGTACGGTTAAAGTTATACACCAATCCGATTTTGGCTCCGGTGGTATTTACCCCTGCATTCGGGAATTTGGTATTGCCATTAGAGAAATGAGTGAAATCACCGCCAATGATTAAGTCGAAATAACGGGAAAATGCCCAGTTCAGATAGATACCGGCATTAATATAGGCATTCATTCGCGAACCGACTGCACCATTATAGGAATTATAATCATTATCATACGGTTTCCAACCGGCGGACAGACCGAAGTTCCATTCGTAGTTGAGCGAAAGACAGGGATTAAACCGGGCAATCCGCGCCCCCTGAAACACATAAAATGAGATAGGATCTCCAAGTTGTTTTTTATCTCCGAAGGTAGTGGCGGACAAGCCGAATCCCTGATAAGCACCACCATAAATACGGTCGGCACAGGTGTTGGGACGGAATTGGAATGAATATTTCAAATGAGCGGCAAAAGAGGTCTGAATGGGTTGCCAGCGTTCGTTTTCTCCCTGCAAGAAGGGATTGGTAGGAAACACATATTGCGGACGGACTTCCACCCCCAGACGATGAATAAAGCGATGAGGAGTATGCACAGAGAGCGTATCAAATCCATACCTCGAGAAACTGCTTTGCCGGATTTCATAAATATCATCCTGCCGAACCTCCTGTGCATTCAAGGAAATCCCCGGAAAAAATAGTATTACGCAAAGAATGATGACCTCCCACTTTAATACCTCTGGTCTCATATATGGTTTGTTTAGTCTTTATAAATTGGTGGCGAACCTACAAATCAAGAGATTCGATGAATTTTGCCACATGATAACCGTCCATTAACCCATGGTGACAAGTGACGGAAATAGGTAACATCAACTTCTCCCCTTCCCGAAAGTATTTTCCTGTGGATATTTTCGGTACGCTGTCACCCGAACACATGTTCGTGGGGTGCTTCATGTCTGTAAAGGTGAGCCAGGGCACTGCCGAATAATGAATGGCATTGGGATGAAAAGTTCCTTCCTTATTCAATCCGGTAGTAGTTTGTAGTCGTTCCATTTCAGCTTTCGCTTTGAGGATAAAGGTCAGTTCATCGGGATCGTATTCAAAGGAAGCGAATGAGAATGTATGGTCGGCACGACCTACGGTAGCTTCGGGCAGGAGACTGTCATAACATACAACTTTTTCTCCTTCGATACGATAACGGAACTCTTCTACTTTGGCGGCAGCCGTGATGATACGATGCAGGAGCAAAAGGGAAAAGGAAACGCCTTTATTTTTGGCTTCCCGGTAAGCACGGGTACAGTCTACATTGACCGTTACACCGAAAAAAGGATCGTCAAAGGCACTAAAATGTTCAAAATGTTCTTTTCTGTTCCAAGTAGCAATATCAATAATCTTCTCAATCTGATTCATCTAAACACTCTTTTTATAGGTCTGTGGCATATAAACGACCGCTCAATCCTAAATTATCAAGCGGTCGCTTTCTCTAATATCTATAATTGGCTGTAATTATCATCTTGTTTTTTCAACATCTGATTACTGGTGTTGCTCACGCAACAAGTCATTTACAGTCTTTACCGGATTAAAGGTAGTAAGCGGTACTTCTACGAATACCGTATTCCAGTCACTCATGGCACCATTCCATAAGCCGGGAAGCTCAAGAGCCTTCAAGTCTTTACCATTCTTCGATTTATATGAAATGAAACCGGTTGCTTTATCTACAAATCTCACTAAGTCAAACTTATGTCCTTTGTAATCACGAACAGCACAAACCAAGTCTACCGGATTGAAGTGAGTTCCCTTCTCAAACATTTCCTTTTTTGCAGGGTCATTCATGTCAATCTGAGAACTTTCGAGGATTTGCAGGGAGATTGTTCCGTCGCTATTGTATGCCAGGAACGGACCACCACCCGGTTCGCCTACGTTCTTCACCATACCGCAGACACGCATCGGACGGTTCAACTTCTGTTTCAGATAGATCACCAACTCGGCGTCTTCGAGATTTTTCACTTCGGGATTCTTGCAGAAAAGTTGTTTTTGCAGGAACTGAAGAATTTCCATAACTTGCTCATGCGTATATTTTCCGCTATCAAGCAACTCAAGATACTCGAAAGCTTTTTTCTGCAAAGTTACCAGTACACCGGCAATCAGTTTCTTATAAGTCACTGTGTCAGCTTTCAGTTTATCGGGCACTACATTGTCGATATTCTTGATAAAGATAATATCGGCGTCAAGGTCATTGAGGTTCTCGATTAGCGCACCGTGTCCTCCCGGGCGGAACAACAGTTTACCGTTATCGCGGAACGGTTGGTTGTCCATATCGGCTGCAATAGTGTCCGTGCTCGGTTTCTGCTCGGAGAAGGTGATGTAGTAATCCACTCCGTAGCGTTTCGCAAATTCTCCGGTCTTTTCTTCCACTAGTTTCTTGAATAGTTCGCGATGTTCCGTAGATACAGTGAAATGTACATTGACCTTGCCACTTTTTCCGGCAGCATACATAGCACCTTCAGCAAGATGTTCTTCGAGCGGGGTACGCGGGCCTTCGGGATATTTGTGGAATTTGAGCAGCCCTTTCGGAAGTGCACCGTAATTCAATCCGGCCGTTTCGAGCAATGCGGCTACCACAGCTTTATAATTGCCTTCTTCCAGTAGTCCCGGTATGTCTTTTCCGGCAGTACGCTGGCAGGCTACATTCAAATCGTCATAGAAAGCAAAATTCCTGATACCGTCAAAAAATGCCTGTTCGAACTTTGTAGTGGGCTTGTCATATTCGGCAGACAGAAACTCGAACAAGTTCTTGAACATACGACTCGCAGCACCCGAGGCAGGAACGAATTTCACAATAGTCTTATCTGTGTTCTTATATGCGTCCCAAGCAGCTAAATAAGCTTTTTGTTCTTCTGTATCGGGAGCTAAGATACCTTTCTCTATGGAAGCAGCCGCATCCAGTTTCAAAAAAGGGAAACCCGTCTGGAAGCATGCTAGTTGCTCTGCTATTTGCGCTTCCGTGATGCCTTTTTTGGCAAGCAACTCTTTGTCCTGTGTCGTTATCATACTATCTATTTTAATTAATTGATGCCCAAAAATACAAAATGTTATTTACTTCTTACCGAATAACCAAGAAAAAAAGTAATTTTACGTCGAATTAACAAGATTGAATATGGACGACTTTTTTACATCAGAGGAAAAAAAGGAGCTTTTTTCACTCTACCGGCATTTAATGCAATCCGCCGGAGACAGTATTTCCTGGAGGGATTGCCAAAAGTTAAAGAAACATCTAATCAAAGCCGCCCAATGTAACGGGTTGCAACGCAATAACTTCGGGATGAATCCCGTCATCAGAGATTTACAAACGGCTGTTATCGTAGCCGAGGAAATCGGAATGAAAGGTTCGTGCCTTATCGGAATCATGCTGCATGAAATTGTGAAAGCACATATCCTGAGCATTGAGGACGTGAACATCGAATACGGGGAAGATGTAGGCAGTATCATCAAAGGACTGGTGAAAACGAATGAACTGTACTCCAAGAGTCCGGCTATCGAATCGGAGAATTTCCGCAACCTTCTCCTGTCATTTGCCGAAGATATGCGTGTGATCCTGATTATGATTGCCGACCGTGTGAACGTAATGCGCCAGATTAAGGATACCGGAAACGAGGAAGACCGCGTCAAGGTTGCGAATGAGGCAGCTTACTTATATGCTCCACTGGCACACAAGCTGGGGCTTTACAAGCTAAAGTCGGAGCTGGAAGACTTATCATTGAAGTACACCCAACGGGAAACGTATTATTATATAAAGGAGAAGCTGAACGAGACGAAAGCTTCCCGCGACAAATATATTGCCGCCTTCATCGAACCGATAAAAAAGAAGGTCGCGGAAGCCGGACTGACGTTCGACATTAAGGGACGCACCAAGTCGATACATTCTATATGGAACAAGATTCAGAAGCAGAAGACTCCGTTTGAAGGGATTTATGACTTGTTCGCTATTCGTATTATCCTGGATTCCGATCCGGAACCCGCTAAGGAAAAGCAGGAGTGCTGGCAGGTGTATTCTATTGTGACGGATATGTACCAACCGAACCCGAAGCGTCTGCGCGACTGGCTCTCGATTCCGAAAAGTAATGGTTATGAGTCGTTGCACATCACCGTCATGGGTCCGGAAGGAAAATGGGTGGAGGTACAGATCCGTACCCGCCGAATGGACGAAATCGCAGAGCGGGGTTTGGCCGCCCACTGGAGATATAAAGGTATCAAAGGCGAGACGGGACTGGACGAATGGCTGACTTCCGTCAGGGAGGCACTGGAAAACGCCGACAACGATTCGATGAAGGTTATGGACCAGTTTAAAATGGACCTTTACGAAGACGAGGTATTTGTATTTACCCCGAAAGGGGATTTATTCAAACTTGCCAAAGGAGCTACTGTACTCGATTTTGCATTTCATATTCACAGTAAGCTGGGATGCAAATGCATCGGCGCCAAAGTGAACGGCAAAAATGTACAGTTGAAACAGAAGCTTAACAGCGGCGATCAGGTGGAAATCATGACATCGAACACCCAGACACCAAAACAGGACTGGCTGAACATCGTGACGACCTCTAAAGCACGCACCAAGATACGGCAGGCACTCAAAGAAATGGTGGCACGCCAGCACGCTTTCGCTAAAGAGACGCTGGAACGAAAGTTCAAAAACCGCAAACTGGAATATGATGAAGCGACAATGATGCGCCTTATCAAGCGTCTGGGATTCAAAAATGTGACGGAGTTTTATCAGAAAATAGCGGACGGAGCGCTGGATGTCAACGAGACGCTGGATAAATATGTCGAACAGCAGAAACGGGACAACGACACGCATGATGAAATTATTTACCGTAGCGCCGAGGGTTACAATTTGCAAGCCGCACAGGAGGAATCAACATCCAAAGAGGATGTGCTTGTGATCGACCAGAACCTGAAAGGACTGGAATTTAAACTGGCAAAATGTTGTAATCCTATTTACGGAGATGATGTGTTCGGATTCGTGACAGTGAGCGGAGGTATCAAGATTCACCGGGCAGACTGTCCGAATGCTACGCAAATGCGCGAGCGTTTCGGCTACCGGATTGTGAAAGCACGTTGGGCGGGTAAGTCGGTAGGTACGCAATATCCTATTACGCTGCGTGTTGTAGGGCATGATGATATCGGTATCGTAACAAATATCACTTCTATCATTTCCAAAGAGAATGGTATCACGCTGCGTTCTATCGGGATTGATTCCAACGACGGGTTGTTCTCCGGAACGTTGACTGTCATGGTAGGTGACACCGGACATCTGGAAGCTCTTATCAAGAAGCTACGGACGGTAAAGGGAGTAAAACAAGTAAGCCGGAATTAAGAACCGAATCTATATAAAAATAGTGACGCTATCCACAAGTAATAGCGTCACTATTTTTATATCATAGCGTCATAATGCCATAGGGATAATGAGGCCTTATCTCACTTTCTTTTTGATATAATATGGATACGTTATCAGCAAAAAGAACAATAAGGCGACCGAAGCAACGATTTGTCCTATGTAAAACATTTGATCGGTATCCGTATCCATATAGCACGCAACAGCAATTCCAAGTGTAATGCCGGCTTCACCAGCCAACAGATGAGTTGTATTGGCCGTACCCCGTTGACAATGGTGAGACAGTTTTACGAACATCACCAGAAATTCCGGCATTATCAGTCCTAATCCCAATCCCAGCAGAACGGAAGAAATACCGCTAGAATAACCTGCTTTCAACAGGCAGATTGCCAGTATCTCCAATCCGAGTCCCATAATCACCAACCTCAGCGTTTTCTCTTTCAGGATAAACAAGCGAGCGATAACCAGGGAAGCCAGATAGCCCATTCCCACTCCGGCGAAAAAGGGCATAGATACACCCGTATCTCCCAGTACGATATCGTTGAGGGAAGGATGTACAAGCGGAATCAGTAACCCCGGTATAAACGTTATCAGGATCAGGTTTATGGCAGGAACCCACCCGCGAAGCAGCAGAAAGCGGTCGAATGAATACAGCTTAGTGACAAACGGTGCACGAAAGGGAACATAAACACCGGCTACTGTCAGAATCCCCAAAGCACCAGTAGTAACGGATACCGTTAGCAAAGTCTTAAATGCATAGTGTTGGTCGAACCAGACGCCGAGGATAATTCCGAGAATCATTCCCAGTCGTGCTATCCATGAAAAACTGACGTTTCCGGCACTACGAAGCGTAGAGTTCGTAATGTCAATGGCTAGCGTAATTCCTGCGGTAGTAGCGATACCGAATGCCAGTCCCTGCACGGTGCTCAGCAGGATAAGTTCCGTAATGTTTGTCACAAAAGCATAACCTACCGTTGCCGCTACCATAAGGGCAAAAGAAAACAGGCATACATTCTTACGTTTGTATGCATCTACCAGATAGGCATGGAAAGGACCGATAAGGAACATTCCCAGCGTGAAAAAGAGAAAGATAACCCCTGTCTCCGTCACCGGCAATCCGAGACGTTCCGACATTTCAATGGGAAGCACCGGAAACAACACGTACAAGGATATAAACAACAGCAAATTAGCTACACATATCCGCATAAAATGTACTGTCCACAATTTAACTGCCATATATTATCTTAATATTGTTCCTTCTCGTTGGGGAAGTAGCAATTCTTCACGTCGGATACGTAACGGCTGATCGCGTCGGTCATTACCGTGTATAAATCGGCATAACGGCGAAGGAAACGCGGACGGAATCCGTTGTTCATCCCAAGCATATCCTGAATAACCAATACCTGACCGTCTACATGACCACCGGCACCAATACCGATAATAGGGATTGTCAGTTCGGTAGCTACACGTTCGGCAAGAGTAGCGGGAATCTTTTCGAGAACAATGGCGAAACAACCCGCTTCTTCAAGCAGATGAGCGTCACGAATCAGTTTGTCCGCTTCAGCATCGTCCTTGGCACGCACAGTATAGGTTCCGTATTTATTGATTGACTGCGGCATTAGTCCCAAGTGTCCCATGACCGGAATGCCTGCACTGATAATACGTTTCACCGTGTCGATGATTTCTTCTCCACCTTCCAGTTTCAATGCGTCTGCATGGCTTTCTTTCATAATACGGATAGCAGAAGCAAGGCCTTCCATTTCATTTCCCTGATAGGAACCGAAAGGCATATCGACTACCACCATAGCACGTTTTACTCCGCGAACCACGGATTTAGCATGATAAATCATCTGGTCGAGAGTGATAGGCAATGTAGTCACATTACCCGCCATTACATTAGAAGCGGAGTCGCCTACAAGGATTACATCCATTCCCGCACCGTCTACAATTTGTGCCATAGTGTAATCATACGCAGTAAGCATAGATATTTTTTCGCCTCTCTGTTTCATTTCAACCAGGCGATGAGTAGTCACTTTTCTTGTATCATCTGATATATAACCAGCCATGTCTTTTAAATTTTAAATTAAAAACTAAAGTACCATAATAGCGTCGGACGCTATCAAAAATTGCGGCAAAGTTATAACATTTAATTCATAACTAGGAAAGAAAAACAAGAAATCCTTTCAATCGTTCTCTAAAATTGCCTTGCAACGATTAAAAGGATAAACTGAAATATTGTAGGAAATAGCGTTAACGTTGCATCGTAAGCAATTTTTCGTAGGTCATTTCCGCAAAGTCATCTATTATATAGTGTGCTTTTCCGGTAATGGCCTTTCGTGTGTTAGTAGTGGCGAGACCGATAACGGTAGCACCGGATGTCATTCCGGCTTGCAACCCGTGGAAAGAGTCTTCAAATACGTAGGTGTTTTCGGGAGTCGCACTGAATACTTCCATACCCAACAGGAAACAATCGGGAGCAGGCTTGGAATGGGCGAACATCTCGCCGGTCAGGATTCGATCTACCATTCCTTTAAATTCGGGGTGAGCGTTATAAACATTCTGCATCTTATCTTCATTGGAACTGGTCACCACCGCTATCTTTGCACCATGACGGCGAAGGTCAGCGATAAAAGCTTCTACACCGGGAATATATTTGTAGGACATCGCTTTCTCAAAGAGATTGAGGCGGGCGGTTATTTCTTCCTGAGCTTCCGGTTTGTCCGAGAAATATTTCTCATAGATTTGTGTCAATGTTTGCCCTTTAATACAGCGGCCGAAGTCTTCTTCCCCCAGGTACTTATGCCCTTGCTCGTCCCAAAAGACAGTATACTGGGTTTCGGTGTCCATAATCACACCGTCAAAATCGAATAATACTGCAATTATTTTTGTTGTATCCATAGCTAAACTTTCTTTTTACCTTAAACGTTAAACCTTGTGTATTGACTTGTGCAAAGTTCCGAATAATCATCGAATCAGGCAAATTATTCGTACCTTTGCACTACTTAAAAAAACGTAACTTTCGTTTTTCATCCAACATTAAAGATTCAGACGCATGAGTAAAAACGACCCGCATATATTAGGAAAAGAGAGTATCGGCAAACTGCTGTTGCAGTATTCTATCCCTGCCATTATCGGGATGACAATTACTTCTATCTACAATATTATTGACAGCATATTCATCGGACACGGTGTAGGCGCCATGGCTATCGCCGGACTGGCGGTGAGTTTCCCTCTGATGAATCTGGTGGTTGCCTTCTGTACACTTGTTTCTGCCGGAGGTTCCACGCTCGCATCTATCCGGCTAGGGCAGAAAGATATGAAAGGGGCTACGGAAATCCTGTCGCACACGTTAATGCTTTGTATCACCAATTCTTTCTTTTTCGGAATATTGTCTTTTATCTTCCTCGATGATATACTGGTCTTTTTCGGTGCCAGCGCAGATACGCTGCCTTATGCCCGCAGCTTTATGCAGGTTATTTTATTAGGAACACCGATCACGTATACGATGATCGGGCTGAATAACGTGATGCGTGCCACCGGATATCCGAAGAAGGCTATGATTACTTCCATGGCAACGGTGCTCTCCAACATCATCCTCGCTCCTATCTTTATCTTTCACTTTGAATGGGGAATGCGGGGAGCTGCCACGGCAACAGTCATTTCACAGTTGATCGGTATGGTGTGGGTAGTGAGCCATTTCTTCAAGCAGGACAGTACGGTACATTTTGAAGGGAAGGTATGGAAGATGAAGCGTAGAATCGTCGGCAATATCTTCGCTATCGGCATGTCGCCGTTCCTGATGAATGTATGTGCTTGTGTCATAGTAATCATTATCAATAACAGTCTACAAAATCATGGAGGCGATATGGCTATCGGGGCATATGGTATTATCAACCGGTTACTAACGCTTTATGTAATGATTGTGCTCGGATTAACTATGGGAATGCAGCCTATTGTAGGCTACAACTTCGGAGCACAGAAGATAGACCGGGTGAAACAGACGTTGAAACTGGGAATTGTTTCGGGGGTGGTTATCACCAGTAGCGGATTCTTTATCTGTGAACTTTTTCCCCATGCAGTATCGGCCATTTTCACAGACAGCGATCATTTGATCGATCTTGCCGTCGACGGGCTTCGCATCACGGTGATTATGTTCCCATTCGTAGGAGCACAAATTGTTATCGGTAACTTCTTCCAAAGCATCGGCAAGGCTAAAATAAGTATTTTCCTGTCGTTGACACGGCAGTTGCTTTATTTGTTGCCTTGTTTGTTACTTTTCCCTAATTGGTGGGGATTGAAGGGGATCTGGATTAGTATGCCGGTGTCGGATGCGTTGGCATTTATCACGGCGGTAGTCAGTTTAATAATCTATATCAAGAAGGTTTCCAAACAACATCCGATAGCAGAATAAGGTAGTATCTACCCTATTCTGCCTATTATTTCTATTCGGTTTTGATACTCTTTACCGGATTTTCATTGGCAATATACCATGCTTTGAGTACCACACAAAGTATAATCAGCAATTGAACAAATAAGGCTGTACCTATAAAAAGTAACGGATTCAAATCAATCTGTTCTGCAAACTGGTCGAGCCATGCCCGTCCTGCAAAATAAGACACAGCCGTACCTATCAGGATAGAAATGGCGGAAACGCAAAGAATATCGCGTGTCAGTAACCTCAAGATGTGTGAGGCTTCTGCTCCGTTCACCTTCCGGATAGCTATCTCTTTGCTCCGGCGTTGAGTTTCATCGTTCACATAGCCAATCAGTCCCATGATGACAATCAGCAGAATGAAAGCAGAAGTAATCCAGACGGAATTGCGGAAACGATACACATCTTTATATACACCTTTTATTATATCATCAACCAAGACAAAGCGTAAAGCGACATTCGGGAATGTATTTTCCATAAACTTATTCAGACGTTTCAGATTTTCACTATAAGGTTCTTTCAGGCGAACATTGAATGCATGATTCGCATGATACTTCTCATCTCCGATCAGCGCAATGGGAGACTGGGGTGAATAAAAGCTAGTGTTGCGGATATCCCGGAAAACACCTACAATCGTTCCCGGAACGTCATTCAACCGCTTCCCCACTGCACCGTCGGTCCACTTCATCAGGCGCACCACTTCTTCATTTACCAGCAGATCGTCCTGCTTTTTCAAATCAGTTCCTTCTATTATTTTGATGCCCATTACTTCAGGATAATTATAATGGCAATAGTTGAAATTGAGTGTAGTAATCCGTTTACCCTCGTTATTCATCAGCCCTCGTGTCCAATACTCGCCAAGCACACTATTCGCTGCAACCGTTACTCCCTCTACCATGGGTTGGCGGCGCAATTCATCCTTTATATGCGCTACCGTCTTTCCGGGAAGCCAACTTTCGGCTTGAGTCAAACCAGGCACAACGATCCCCATATCTCGGTTCATAAGATGACTGTATTGTAATAAAGTGACCAATAGTAACCCCAAAACGAAAGATACTCCTGTAAATTGTACAAATAGCAGAGAGCGTTTCCAACCTTTCTTTCCGTCGGTATACCGACGGAACACTTGCGTGACAGGAATACGTGAAAATAGTCGTCCCGGCATGCCGCCCGCCACGATGAAAAGTACAAGGATAGTGAGTAACGGCACCCATAATGTTTCCCATGTAAAAAGCGAGGAAAGCCGGACAGAAAGTAAATCTTCAATCAAGCCACGTGTATTGAAAATCAGTAAGAAGCTAAGTAATACGGAGATAATGACAAGGACTCCTGTCTCTACCAGAAACATATTGAAGATATTGGTCGAACTAGCTCCATTACATTTATGTACACCTACTCCTTTCGCACGGCGGCTCAAAGTGGCAATGGATATCAACATATAATTCATGATTGCTACAAAGAAAACAGCAAAGCCGAGGAATCCGTAAATAGCCAGCCGTTTCTGTACTTCAGGAGAGGACAAATGACGCTTCACCAGTGGGATAGCACTAAATTCAACTTTCCAGCCGTCCAGATCCAAAGACGTATATTTTTTAATCACTCGCTGAATATTACTGTTCACCTTATCAATATCCGAAGCATCGCGTAAACGGAGAAAAGCATAAAAGACATCATTTCCTCTCCAACCTGCTCCTCCCTGATAACCACCGTTCCGATGAACAGACACAACAAAGTCGTGAACGAGCATCGTATTTTCCGGTACGTCCTTATATATGCCACGAATGATAAAGTCATGTCGTTTATCTGCCGAAAGCACCTTTCCTATAGGATTTTCATCCCCAAATATTCTACGGGCAAAGCTTTGAGATACAAAAACGCTTCCGGGCATAATCATATCTTTGGGGGTTCCTTTCAATACCGGTATGCCGAAGGTCTGAAAGAAACAAGTGTCTCCGTAGATGTAATTTATATCAGATAGCAGTTTATCTTCATAATAAATACTAAAACCTGTTTGAGGAAGTACACAACTGGCTGTTTCTATTTCATCGGGCATATCTTGCGCCAAAGTAGCTGCCACCACATCAAAGACGGTATAATCATAGCTATTTTCTCCATCATCCCCTCTTGTCTCTCCTGTACTGGCATTTGTCATCTGACACCGCACAAGAGCCAGACGTTCCGCTTCCGGATAGCATTGTTCATAGCTCAGTTCAAAGGCTATTTGTGAGAAAAGCAGCACACCAATGGTAAGACCTAAAGAGAGGGATATTACTCTTATGATATTCGACCCGCATTCGCGTAACAATGTGCATAAAGTATAGTAGATTTGTCTCATTGTCGATTTCTCATTTAGGCTGTTACACTCGCTACAATACTTCCATCGAACAAATGTACAGTGCGATGAGCAAAACTCGCATCATGCTGTGAGTGAGTCACCATAATAATTGTAGTTCCTTCCTTATTCAGTTCTGTCAGCAGGTTCATTACTTCGGCACCATTCTTTGAGTCAAGGTTACCCGTAGGCTCATCGGCAAGAATTAGTTTAGGATTGGTGACAACCGCACGGGCGATTGCCACACGTTGTTGCTGCCCGCCGGAGAGTTGTTGCGGGAAGTGTTTGGCACGGTGGCTGATGTTCATCCGTTTCAGAATATCTTCTACCATTCGGCGACGTTCGGAAGATTTTAGTCCCAGATAAGTAAGCGGAAGTTCCACGTTTTCATAAACATTCAATTCGTCTATCAGATTGAAACTCTGAAATACAAAACCTAACTTACCCTTACGCATATGAGTACGTTCTTTCTCTTTCAGCCCGGCAACTTCCTGCCCCATTAACTGATAGGAGCCTTCGGTAGGATTATCCAAAAGTCCGAGGATATTCAACAAAGTGGATTTACCACAGCCCGAGGGTCCCATAATAGCTACGAACTCTCCTTCTTTTACTTCTAGATTTACATGATTCAATGCAACCGTCTCCACTTCGGAAGTACGGAATACTTTACTGATGTTTTCGATTTGTATCATTTTTCTCAATTATATTTTAAATTCATTATATTTCAATTATTCATTCGCTATGCTGTTCACCGGATTCTCATTAGCAACTTCCCATGCTTTAAGTATTACACAAACTAGTATCACAACTAATACAAACGCTATGACTCCGGCAAATAACCAAATACTCAGATTGACGGATTCACTAAATTGTTCCAACCATTTCATACCTATCCAATAGGCCAGTCCTGCACCGATAAGCACCGCCGGAAGGGCTGTCCACAATACGTTTGCGGAAAACAATTTCAATATGCCACAAGTATCCGCACCATTCACTTTTCGGATAGCAATCTCTTTCCTGCAAAAACGAATCTCGTCACCGACATATCCCAACAATCCCATTAAGGCTATAAAGAAAATAGAGATTGACGCCAAAAGTACTGCATTCCGAAAACGTGTAATATCCGTATATTGCTCATCCAGCTTTTGAGTCAGCGAATAAAAGATAATGTCTTCTGTTGGAAAAGTTTCCGCCATTAATGCATTCAGTTTCTTCAGGTTCTCATCAAAAGGCTCTTTCAATCGTACGTAATGAAGCCCCGGGTTAGAATCACTACCGCTTCCCAACAGTAATACCGGATACTGAGGATGATATACACTTTGAACAGAGAAATTCTTCATTACGCCAACGATTGTAACTTCCTTTCCCCATATAGACAACTGTTTCCCTATCGGCTCATCCGTCCATCCGGCCCGACGTACAAACTCTTCATTCACTAAGGCCTCTTTTGGAGATGTTACATTTTTGCCATGTAATATCTGTATTTTCATCATAGGCACAAAATCATCTCCGATCCACTCAAACCGGCCTTTGATAGTCCGTCCTTCCCCCACATTGAACACCTCTCCCGACCAACTTCTCCAGATGGCCTGCTGACCTACCCCATGTTCCTCAACCATAGGCAAATTCATAAAAAAACTCTTGGCATTTTGCCGGTTACTGCCCAGCTTCTTCCAACCCATTACCACGCGTTCGGGATTATATCCCAAATCTTTGTTCATCGCCATGTGATATTGGCAGAATACAACCATAAGAAAACCTAAAATAAAAGTCATACCGGCAAATTGGATAAACAACAACGGACGTTTCCAAGATGTCTTACGTTCTGCATAACGTCGAAAAACTTGCGTTACAGGAATTGATGCGAATATGCTTGCCGGTATGGCGCCCGCCAAGATAAAAACAACCAAAAGTACGGTCAACGGTACCCAAAGTGTCTGCCACGTAAAAAGTGAACTTAAACGTATACCGGCAATTTCTTCCACAAACTCCCGAAACTGAAAAATGAGCAACATCGTCAGCAATACTGAAATGAAAAGAACAAGAGCTGTCTCTGTCAGAAACATTCTAAAAATACTGTTATCTGTTGCACCACAACATTTGTGTACTCCGATAGACTTTGCCCTCCTAGCTAAAGATGAAACGGCAATGAGCACATAATCAAAAGCTGCAATCAACAAGATTGCAATCCCCAGCACGGACATCATTAATATCATAAGCCGTACTGTCGGATCTGCCGTATGATATTCTAATAAAGGACGGAAAGAAAAACGATGAGATTTCTTTTTATTCGAGGAGTCAGCCATGTATTTCTTAAGCATATCAGGTATTCGTGCTTCTACCGCCTTTATATCTTTAGCAGGATCGCGAAAGCGAATAATCGACATATAACTGATATCATATCCCCAGCCCCCACGAGCCAGATTCCACAACTTGCTCATCGGTACCACTACATCAAAATGTATATCTGCGTTTTCACCCATATCTTCAAATACACCACGTATGCTCATCGGCTCTTTGCGGTCAACGGATAAAGTCTTGCCTATAACACTTTCCAAACTGTTCCCTTCTCTTATTTTTTCCGCCAACGAACGGGATATGAATAAAACATCAGGACGGGTTAGTTCTTCTGCCTTACCGATTAACAGTTTTAAACCCAATGTGGAAAACAAATGTTCGTCAGCATATATCGTAGACTCCGTTAGGCGAACATTTCCATTATAAAAAACATTTGTTCCCATGTCCCTCAATATGGTGGCATCCTCCACTTCTTTCGGGAAGTTCTCACGCATAGCCGCTGAAAAAGGACCATAAGTAAAAGGTCCATCCATATATGTGACATATAACTGCTCCGACTGAGGACAAAAATTATAGTAACTCAACTGGAAAGCAACACAGGAAAACAATAAGATACCAACAAATATCCCCAATGTCATTGAGATAATCTTGATAATATTAACGCCTCGTTCATGGAGCAACGTTTGAATCGTATAATAAAAGTGTCTCATCATTAATTTATTTTGTTATATCTTCAATTTAAAAAACAGAAAGTATGCCAAAGTCATCTTTTCACTCATTATCAACCAGTTATATCATTCAACATCAGATAGTTTTTGTCTAATAATTAGACAGTGATGTCTAATTATTAGACAAAGATCAATAGTTCAGTTCTTTCTCATAAAGAATCGAAAGTAGATATTTCCGCCTCTTTATTGTTCTTTTTTTCCTATTTATCATAAGTAATCATCGTTATCTCATTTGAAAACTCTATCTTCGCATCAAGTTTTCAATAACTAAATATTTTATTTATGTTAAACAAGAATTTATTCACTCTTCTGTCCTGTCTGCTTCTGACCGGGTGTGGTATGATCGACTATCATCCCTATGATGTGCGTATCAGTGGAGAGACAGATGTAAACGCTCATAACATTGAACAAATAGAAGCTGACTGTAAAGGTAAAAAGACAATCCGCTTTGTCACTATGGGCGACTCACAACGGTGGTACGATGAAACGGAGGATTTCGTAAAAGCAATCAATAAGAGAAATGATATCGACTTCGTTATTCATGGCGGAGATATGAGTGACTTCGGAGTTACTAAAGAATTTCTTTGGCAACGGGATATTATGAACGGATTGAGTGTTCCCTATGTAACCCTCATAGGAAACCATGATTGTCTGGGTACGGGGGCAGAAACGTACAAAGCGATATTCGGTCCTACCAACTTCTCCTTTATTGCCGGTGGTGTGAAATTCGTTTGTCTCAATACGAATGCATTGGAATATGATTACTCAGAACCTGTACCGGATTTCACCTTTATGGAAAATGAACTGACAAACAGGACAGATGAATTTAACAAAACAGTCATAAGTATGCATGCACGACCGTATACAGACGTATTCAATGACAATGTAGTAAAAATGTTCCAGCATTATGTCAAACAATATCCCGGAATTCAGTTTTGCACTGCCGCCCATACTCATCACTATCGGGATGATGTGATTTTTGATGACGGCATACACTATGTTACCAGTGACAGCATGGACAAGCGTACTTACCTGGTATTTACCATAACCCCAGAGAAATATGAATATGAACTGGTTAAATATTAAATACATCGGACGGGCAGGACTGATAATTATCCTGTTATTCTTTACCTGTCCAAGTTCAGCTACTTGTAAAACAGATACAGTTATCAATACATATAAGCGCGATTCATTATATTTTGCAGTAAAAGCTGACTCAATTATCGCCTTTCATACAGGAGACTCTTTGTTTACTATCATCAAGGCAGACACTGTGCTACCCGTTATACCCAAAGCTGTAAAGAGAACCGGTTATGACAATCGGGTACATCGCTTCCGCAAAAACTGGGAACGGATTATCCCGACTCATGCTAAAATCCAATATGCCGGAAACATGGGATTGCTCTCCTTCGGTACAGGGTGGGATTACGGAAAACGGAATCAATGGGAAACAGATATATTGCTCGGATTCATCCCGAAATATTCGTCGAAAAAGACAAAAGTGACAATGACACTGAAACAGAACTATATGCCCTGGAGTATTAATATAGGAAAAGGATTCTCGACGGAACCTCTTGCCTGCGGACTCTACCTGAACACTGTCTTCGGAGATCAGTTCTGGGTAAACGAACCGGACCGTTATCCTAAAGGGTATTATGGATTTTCGAGCAAAGTACGTATTCATATTTATATGGGACAACGACTGACTTATGACATTGACCCGCAACGCAGATTTTTAGCTAAGTCGGTTACTTTTTTCTATGAAATAAGTACTTGTGACCTTTATCTGGTTAGTGCCGTACAAAACAGTTATCTCCGCCCCCGTGATTATTTGAGCTTATCTTTCGGATTAAAGTTCCAATGGCTATAAAATATTTTTCGTAAATTTGGAAAATTTTTCAAACCTCCTAAAACAAAGGAGGTTTGAAAGAAAGGCTAAAATCGAGGTAACGCAGTCAAACTATTTTGATTCTTGACTGCCAAATCTGTAGTATCACAATAAAAAAAGAAAGGACGTAAAATGAAGACTAAAGCGATTTTTCTTGATGTGGACGGAACTCTAATCAGTTTCAAAACACATAAAATACCACAAACAACGATTGATGCCCTAAATCAGGTACATAACAATGGCATTAAGATTATTATAGCAACAGGCAGAGTGGCGACAGACCTTGGCGAACTGGACGCCATCCCGTATGATGCGGTCGTCTCACTGAACGGTTCCCATTGCCTGCTCCGTGACGGCACTGAAATCACTTCCCGCCAAATCAGTCATGAAGATTTCAGAATAGTCCGTAATCTTGCAGAAAAATATGGTTTCCCTTTGGCATTGGAAGTAGATAAAGGAATATTTGTCAATTATGTAAATGATACCGTTATAGCACTTTCCGAACTTACCAATCATCCGATTCCTCTGGTTGTGGACATAGACAAGGAATTTAATGAGTGTAAGTGTCGCCAACTTTGCATTTATTGTGGTGAAGATGTAGAGAAGGAAATTATGACGCAACTTCCCAACTTGACTGTTTCGCGTTGGAATCCGTATTTCGCAGATGTGAATGTTGCCGATACGAACAAGGCTTCAGGAATGGCTGATATGGCAGATTATTTAGGTTTTTCTTTGGATGAAAGCATGGCATTCGGAGACGGTGGCAACGATATACCCATGCTCCGTGCGGCAGGAACCGGTATTGCGATGGGCGGCGCATCGGATTTGATCAAGAACTATGCCGACTATGTTACAGACGATGTGGACGAGGACGGCATTTATAATGCCCTAGCTCATTTTGGGATAATTTAGGTCAAATATTTATTTAACCATGACAACACAGTTTTTCTGGCCTATTCCTATGATTTTTGTGCTATTGTTCCCCGTATTGCCAATCCTTTCAATATAGTAGCTCCGCTACATGCTTCTTTCAGATGATTTTCTGTGTCGGACAGGCCACTTCCTTCATGGGTATAAAAAGGAATTACTATTTGTCCCTTCTCATTCGGCTTTTCCAGAGATTTTTTCGTAAGTTTGTACCTGATAAACTTAATCGAATATGAGCAAATCGGGAACAATCATCATTGTAGACGACAACAAAGGAGTACTGACTGCCGTAGAGATCTTGCTGAAAAGTTATTTTTCGAAGGTCGTCACACTTTCTTCACCTGTCACCCTCATCACTGTGATGCAGGAAGAAATGCCGGAAGTGATATTGTTAGATATGAACTTCACTTCGGGAATCAATACCGGTAATGAAGGTTTGTTCTGGTTGCACGAGATAAAGAAAGTACGTCCGGAACTTCCCATCGTACTCTTTACTGCATACGCCGACATTGAACTCGCTATCCGGGGAATCAAGGAAGGAGCGACGGATTTCATCGTGAAACCCTGGAACAACCAAAAACTGGTAGAGACTTTACAAACCGCCGCACAGTCTGTGAGAAACGGGAAAAAAGGAGGAGCAAGAAAGGAATCCGCCGGTGTCCAGCCGATATATTGGGGAGAAAGTAAAGCCATGCAACAGCTCCGAATGTTGATTGAAAAGGTTGCCGTTACAGATGCCAACATCCTGATTACAGGTGAAAACGGAACAGGGAAAGAAATTCTGGCACGAGAAATCCATGCGCTTTCCAATCGACGACAAAAGGAAATGATTGCCGTAGATATGGGAGCTATCACTGAGTCACTATTCGAAAGTGAACTTTTCGGCCATGTGAAAGGTTCTTTCACAGATGCGCATACCGACCGGACAGGTAAGTTCGAAGCCGCAGATAAAAGTACGTTATTCCTTGACGAGATAGGAAACTTGCCCTATCATCTGCAAGCCAAACTGCTGACTGCCATTCAACGAAGAAGCATCGTGCGAGTGGGAAGCAATAGCCCGATGCCGATCGACATCCGCCTGATTTGTGCCACCAACCGTAATTTGCAAGAAATGGTAGATAACGGAGAATTCCGGGAAGATTTACTCTATCGTATCAATACGATCCATATAGAGATACCTTCGCTCCGGGAACGGAAAGAAGATATTATTCCTCTTGCCGAAAGGTTCATGATCCGCTTCTGCAAGCAATACGACAAAGAACCGATGAAATTCAGTTCTGCGGCAAAAGAAAAACTGTCAATACATCCTTGGTACGGAAATATCCGTGAGCTGGAGCACGTTATTGAGAAAGTTGTCATCATTAACGATGAGCCGCTGATTCCTGCTGAGATCCTTCAATTATCTTCCCGGAAAATAGAATCTCCGGAAAGAAACATTTCCACTTTAGAAGATATGGAGAAACAAATGATACGGAAAGCATTGGAGGCTTGTGCCGGAAATTTGTCGGCAGTAGCCACCCAGTTAGGAATTACCCGGCAGACACTTTATAACAAGATGAAAAAATTCGGATTATGAACCGGTATTTTCAATATATAACACGGCAGTACTGGTTCAGAGTCGTATTGACAGTACTCGTTTGTACAGTCACCGTCCGTTTCGGTATCCTTCAATCTTATACATGGTTTGGAGTCTGTATTTGCCTTTTAATCCTATGCATATTATGGCAAATCCGACTTTACCGTACCCACGTCAAACAGGTACTTTTTATGATTGATGCATTGGAAAATAATGATAATTCCTTTCACTTCCCTGAGGAATACGGTACTCCGGAAAGCAGGCAGATCAATCAGGCACTCAACCGGGTGGGACACATTTTATACAATGTAAAAGCAGAAACAGCCCAACAAGAGAAGTATTACGAATTGATACTCGACTTCGTGAGTACGGGATTATTAGTGCTCAATGACAATGGAGCTGTATATCAGAAGAATAAAGAAGCACTCCGACTTCTGGGACTCAACATATTCACACATATCCGCCAGTTAAGTAAAGTAGACGCTACACTCATGGAAAAAATGGAAAACTGCCGCCCGGGGGATAAACTACAAGTCATGTTTCATAACGAACGGGGAACAGTCAATCTATCCATACGTGTTTCGGAAATTAATGTTCATAAAGAGCATTTGCGTATCCTGGCTCTGAATGATATCAACATCGAACTGGATGAAAAAGAGATCGATTCATGGATTCGGTTAACTCGTGTACTCACCCATGAAATTATGAACTCCGTCACTCCTATCACCTCGTTAAGTGATACACTTTTGTCCATGGTGAAAGATAAAGACGAAGAAATCAGCCATGGCTTGCAGACTATCAGTACCACCGGCAAAGGCTTGCTTTCTTTTGTCGAATCTTACCGAAAATTCACACGTATCCCGACTCCGGAGCCTTCTTTGTTTTATTTGAAAGCATTCATCGAACGAATGGTCGAACTGACCCGGCACCAGAATCCGTGTAATCATATTACTTTCCATACAGAGGTTATTCCCGCCGACCTGATCCTCCATGCAGACGAGAATCTCATTTCACAAGTCGTTATCAATCTTCTGAAAAACGCAGTGCAGGCAATCGGCAATCAGCCCGGCGGACGCATTGCGATACAGGCTCATTGCAACGACGCGGAAGAAGTACTGATTGAGATAAAAAACAATGGCCCTGCTATCCCTCCTGAAATTGCGGAACATATATTCATCCCTTTCTTTACGACCAAAGAAAGAGGAAGCGGAATCGGACTAAGCATCTCCCGCCAGATTATGAGGCTTTCGGGTGGTAGCCTAACATTGATTCCGGATGATAAAGAGACTAAGTTCATATTAAAACTCAAATAACAGAGTAGCCTATGATACCCGTACTTATCAATAATCCGTTATTCCGGGGGATAACTCCGGAAAAACTATCCGCCAATCTGGAAGAAATAAGTTTCCACACCCGTTCTTATAAGAAAGGGGAAATTCTGGCACGGCAGGGGGATGTATGCAACCGCCTCGTCATTCTGACAAAAGGCAGTGTTCGCGGAGAAATGATAGACTATTCCGGAAGATTAATAAAGGTAGAAGATATTGCCGCCCCCAGAGCGATTGCCCCGCTTTTTCTGTTTGGCGAAGAAAATCGTTATCCGGTGGAGGTGACAGCCAACGAGCCGACAGAGGTTATAGAAATTCCTAAAACAAGTGTTCTGGAATTGTTCCGCAAGAACGAGCAGTTTCTCGAAAATTATATGAACCTTTCTGCCAACTACGCACGGACTTTATCCGACAAGCTCTTTTTCATGTCTTTCAAGACTATCAGGCAGAAGATTGCGTCTTATTTGCTTCGCCTATATAAGCAGCAACAACAGTTACATATCACCCTCGACCGGTCGCAACAGGAATTAAGTGATTATTTCGGAGTATCCCGTCCTTCGTTGGCACGCGAATTGGCACACATGCAGGAAGACGGATTACTCACTGCCGACCGGAAACAGATCACTATCCTTCAAAAAGAAGAGCTTGTCCGGCTTATCCAATAGAGTTTGCCGGTATCCACAAAAAAATATTCATTGTTGTAACATTAGTTACAGAACTGCCCGCAACCTTTGCTCTACATTTGCGTTCATTAATCAAGAAGACTAATTAAAACGTAAATGTTATGAGTATGTTCTGTTATCAATGTCAAGAAACCGCAATGGGTACAGGTTGTACCTTAAAAGGAGTATGCGGTAAAACATCCGAAGTGGCTAACCTGCAAGACCTGTTACTCTTTGTAATACGTGGAATTGCCGTGTACAACGAACACCTGCGTAAAGAAGGACATTCCTCCGAAGAAGCGGACAAATTTATCTATGATTCTCTCTTTATCACTATTACCAATGCCAACTTTGACAAAGCAGCCATTATTGGGAAAATAAAGGAAGGACTACGCTTGAAAAAAGAACTGGGCGGTAAGGTTTCTATCAAAAACGCTCCCGACGAATGTCTTTGGAACGGCAATGAAGATGAATTTGAAGAAAAGGCTAAAACAGTGGGGGTGCTTCGCACACCAGACGAAGACATCCGTTCGTTAAAAGAACTGGTGCACTACGGACTGAAAGGAATGGCAGCCTATGTAGAGCACGCACATAACCTGGGTTACCAGTCACCGGAAATCTTCGCCTTCATGCAACATGCATTAGCTGAACTGACCCGCAATGACATAACTATGGAAGAACTGGTTCAACTTACACTGGAGACAGGTCAACATGGGGTGTCTGCCATGGCACAACTGGATACTGCCAATACAAGCAGTTACGGCAATCCCGAAATTACCGAAGTCAATATCGGTGTACGCAACAATCCGGGTATCCTTATCAGCGGGCATGACCTGAAAGACCTCGAAGAACTGCTGGAACAAACGGAAGGTACGGGAATAGACATCTATACTCACAGCGAAATGCTTCCGGCCCATTACTATCCCCAACTAAAGAAATACAAACATCTGGCAGGAAACTACGGGAATGCCTGGTGGAAACAAAAGGAGGAGTTTGAAAGTTTCAACGGGCCGATTCTGTTTACAAGCAACTGCATTGTTCCTCCACGTTCCAACGCCAGCTACAAGGATCGTATCTATGTCACCGGTGCTTGCGGACTGGAAGGAGCACATTATATCCCGGAACGTAAGGACGGAAAACCAAAAGATTTCTCTGCACTGATTGCCCACGCCAAGCAATGCCAGCCACCGGTAGCAATAGAAAACGGTACTCTTATCGGCGGGTTTGCCCATGCGCAAGTGACGGCTTTGGCAGACAAAGTAGTAGAAGCTGTAAAGAGCGGTGCGATTCGTAAGTTCTTTGTCATGGCAGGATGCGACGGACGTATGAAGAGTCGTGAATATTACACAGAGTTTGCCCGGAAACTTCCGAACGATACGGTTATCCTGACAGCCGGATGTGCAAAATACAGATACAACAAGTTGTCTTTAGGTGATATCAACGGTATTCCCCGTGTACTGGATGCAGGACAGTGTAACGACAGTTATTCACTAGCCGTCATTGCCCTGAAACTGAAAGAAATCTTCGGTTTGGATGATGTAAACAAGTTGCCTATTGTATATAACATTGCTTGGTATGAACAGAAAGCCGTTATCGTATTGCTGGCCTTATTAGCTTTGGGAGTGAAAAACATTCATCTGGGTCCTACCCTCCCCGCTTTCCTTTCTCCGAACGTAAAAAATGTGTTGATAGACCAATTCGGAATCGGTGGTATCAGTTCGGTAGATGAAGATATTATGAAATTTCTGTCATAACTAATAGAACCTGAATCTTACATAAAGGCGCGGACAATGCAATGTTTTTGTATCGTCCGCGCCTGAAATTTATAGTAGAATCAACTTATTCTTTCCGGTCAGTCATTTCTCGGCAAAATCAAATTAAGGAGTACGCCTACCAAAGCTGCCAGTCCGATACCGGATAAAGAAAATTCCCCCCAGGTAAAAACAGCTCCGCCGATACCGACAGTCAATGTTAAAGATACGATGATAATATTCCTTGTACGACTCAAGTCAATACAATTATTTACCAGATTGGCTATACCCGCACAGGCTATTGTACCGAAGAGCAAAAGCATAATTCCACCCAACACTGCACTCGGAATTGATTTCAACAATGCACTGATCTTACCTATAACAGAAAATAAGATAGCAGAAAACGCGGCAATCCGGATTACCTGCGGATTAGTGATCTTCGTCAGAGACATGGCACCCGTTACTTCGGAATAAGTAGTTACAGGAGGGCCGCCTACCAGTCCGGCAAAAAAACAAGCCAGACCGTCTCCCAATAAAGTACGATGCAGACCGGGGTCTTTCACAAAATCTTTTCCGGCAACAGTGTTGACCACATATACATCACCAATATGCTCTATCACCGGAGCAATCGCTACCGGAATCATAAACAGCACCGGTTCCCACGAAAACTTAGGGAAAACAAATTGAGGCAAACCAATCCATGCCGCATCTCTGACACCGGATAAATCCAAATCATAGAAAAGCCATGCGGCCAGATAACCTACTATAATCCCACAAAAGATAGGTATCAGTTTTAAAAGTCCTTTCGCTTTCATCGAAACAATAACCGCAGTAACCAACGACAACAAGGCCAGCACCCAGTTTTCTTTTGCCATATTCACACCGGTTCCCGCCAGAGACAGTCCAATCAGAATAATGACCGGACCTATGACAACCGGAGGAAACAATTTCTCAATTACCCTTATCCCCTGCCACTTGACAAGCGCACTCATTACAAAATAAACAAGCGCAACCCCTACCATGCCCGATAAAGTGCCGGGTAATCCGTAAAGTTCCGTCGCTTTTATGATAGGAGCAATAAAAGCAAAACTACTTCCCAAGAAAATAGGAACCTTCCCACGAGTGACAGCGTGAAAGATAAGAGTACCGATTCCGGCGGTAAATAAAGCAGTGGAAGGGTCGAGCCCGACCAATAACGGTACAAGGACCGTAGCTCCAAAGGCTACAAACAGGAATTGTACTCCCACTATCCCTTTCCTTAAAGGAGTAAGATTATTTGAATCCATAAGTATGATGTAGATTAATTGAGTGCAAAATTAATCTTTTTAGACAATTTAACTACCTTTTTTCACAAAAATACATCCAAAAAGCCCTTTAATTTGTTGTTAATAATGTGTAACTTCGCACGGTGAGAACGAATACGACAATTTTATAACTTAATAATATATTGCCTATGATATTTACAGCAGAAAACACCTTACTTATTGGTTCTATCTTACTTTTCGTCAGCATTGTTGTTGGAAAAACCGGATACCGCTTCGGAGTGCCCACTTTATTACTATTCCTTGTAGTAGGAATGCTATTCGGAAGTGACGGGCTCGGACTCCAGTTCCATGACGCCAAAGATGCACAATTCATTGGTATGGTTGCATTAAGCATCATCTTGTTTTCGGGAGGTATGGATACGAAGTTCAAAGAAATCAAACCCATTTTAGGACCAGGTATCGTGCTTTCTACCGTCGGAGTTTTACTCACTGCCCTTTTCACCGGATTGTTTATCTGGTGGCTATCCGGCATGAGTTGGACAAATATTTATCTGCCTATCACGACTTCATTGTTATTGGCAGCTACTATGTCGTCTACCGACTCGGCCTCCGTATTCGCTATCCTGCGTTCGCAGAAAATGAATCTGAAACATAACCTCCGTCCCATGTTGGAATTGGAAAGTGGTAGTAATGACCCTATGGCGTATATGCTGACCATTGTGCTGATACAGTTTATCCAATCGGCAGGTATGGGAGTCGGTGCTATTGTCGGTTCATTTGTCATTCAGTTTATGGTAGGTGCAGGTGCCGGATATGTACTCGGAAAGCTGGCTATCCGTATGCTGAACAAACTCAATATTGACAACCAGGCATTGTATCCGATATTATTGCTGGCTTTTGTATTCTTCATCTTTTCTATCACCGACTTGCTGAAAGGTAACGGTTACCTTGCCGTATACATCGCAGGTATCATGGTAGGAAACAATAAAATCATGCACCGCAAGGACATCTACACATTTATGGACGGATTGACCTGGCTGTTCCAAATCATCATGTTCCTTTGCCTCGGACTTCTCGTCAATCCGCACGAAATGCTGGAAGTAGCAGTAGTAGCCTTGTTGATCGGTGTCTTTATGATTCTCATCGGGCGTCCGTTAAGCGTGTTCCTCTGCCTGCTCCCTTTCCGGAAGATTACCATGAAATCACGGTTGTTCGTATCATGGGTAGGACTACGCGGTGCCGTACCTATCATCTTTGCCACCTATCCGGTAGTTGCAGGCGTGGAAGGTTCGAATATCATCTTTAATATCGTATTCTTCATTACCATTGTCTCGTTGGTTGTGCAGGGAACAACGATTTCTTTCGTTGCCCGCATGCTGAACCTCTCCAAACCACTGGAGAAAACAGGGAATGACTTTGGAGTGGAGCTGCCGGAAGAAATAGACTCCGACCTTAGCGACATGACCATTACCACGGAAATGCTGGAAGAAGCAGATACCTTGAAGGATATGAATCTTCCCAAAGGAACATTGGTTATGATAGTGAAACGCGGAGATGAGTTTTTAATTCCTAACGGAACACTGAAACTTCATGTAGGAGACAAGTTGCTCCTTATCTCCGAAAAATCAAAAGAGGAAGTGAACGAATCCGAATAAGGCGGGGGACGAAATATGTTCAAACATCCCCCGTTAATTAACCGTAAAACTTAATTGTAAAATTCGGGTTACATTAATGAAGTATTAATTTTGCGCAGTTTTAAACTAAATGTGCAAAAACGAATGGAACAAGAACATCAGTTCATCGACTATATTGAACAAAGCATTATCAAGAACTGGGATAAAGACTCTTTGACTGACTACAAAGGAATTACCCTCCAATATAAAGATGTGGCTCGTAAAATAGCTAAATTCCACATTGTTTTAGAAAGTGCCGGTATTCAGCCGGGAGACAAGATAGCAGTCTGCGGACGTAACAGTGCCCATTGGGCTGTCACTTTTCTGGCTACTATCACTTACGGAGCCGTAATTGTTCCTATTCTCCATGAATTTAAAGCGGATAATATCCATAATATTGTCAACCACTCCGAAGCCAAACTGCTTTTTGTCGGCGACCAGGCATGGGAAAACCTGAATGAAGACGCCATGCCCCTGTTGGAAGGAATAGCGTCACTCACCGATTTCTCATCATTGGTATCACGCAATGAAAAACTGACGTATGCTTTCGAACACCGGAATGCGATATACGGTCAACGTTACCCGAAGAATTTCCGCCCGGAGCATATCTGTTACCGGAAAGACAGGCCCGAGGAACTGGCTATTATCAACTATACTTCAGGAACTACAGGCTATTCAAAAGGTGTCATGCTCCCCTATCGCAGTATCTGGTCGAATGTGGCCTATTGTTTTGAAATGCTTCCCGTCAAACCGGGCGACCATATCGTTTCCATGCTTCCTATGGGACACGTTTTCGGTATGGTATACGATTTCTTATATGGCTTCTCCGCAGGTGCGCATATCTATTTCCTGACACGTATGCCGTCTCCGAAAATCATCTCACAATCTTTCTCGGAGATTAAGCCCAGAGTTATCTCTTGCGTACCTTTGATTGTAGAAAAGATTATCAAGAAAGATATCCTCCCTAAAGTGGATAGCAAAATCGGAAAGTTATTGCTCAAAGTACCTATCGTCAATGACAAAATCAAATCGTTGGCCCGCCAGGCAGCTATGGAAATCTTCGGAGGTAATTTCGACGAAATCATTATCGGCGGCGCTCCTTTCAATGCCGAAGTAGAAGCTTTTCTCAAAAAGATAGGTTTCCCCTACACCATTGCTTATGGCATGACAGAATGTGGTCCGATTATCTGCTCCAGCCGTTGGGATACATTGAAACTTGCTTCCTGCGGAAAGGCCACCACCCGAATGGAAGTCCGCATTGATTCCCCGGATCCTAAAACTCATGCCGGAGAGATTGTTTGCAGGGGAGCGAATATGATGCTCGGATATTATAAGAATCCGGAAGCTACCGCACAAATCATTGATGTAAACGGGTGGTTGCATACAGGAGATCTGGGCGTTATGGATGAAGAAGGTTATGTAACTGTTCGCGGACGTAGCAAGAATATGCTTCTCACTTCCAGCGGACAGAATATCTATCCGGAAGAGATAGAAAGCAAACTGAATAATATGCCGTATGTGGCGGAATCATTAATCGTATTGCAACACGACAAACTGGTGGCGCTTATCTATCCGGATTTTGACGATGCATTTGCTCACGGATTGCAGCAAAACGATATCCAGAAAGCTATGGAAGTCAACCGTGTCGAACTGAATCAACAATTGCCTAACTACTGCCAGATCAGCAAGATTAAAATTCATTTCGAGGAATTTGAAAAGACAGCGAAGAAATCAATCAAACGTTTCATGTATCAGGAAGCAAAAGGATAAGATCTTTTTCGTATACAAAAGACAAGATAAATAAAAACGGTGAACAAACCCCTGTGCTTGTTCACCGTTTTTTCTAACCTAACCAACTTTATTTCCTTAATCTATCATCATTCAACAATCTTTTACCTTAAAACCAAACCTATCCCTAACACAATAAACCTCTATTAAATCTTAACCTATTTTTTCTTAAAGTTGTATGAACGAAATAGCCTGTCCTCCTCCGGCAGCCATACGTACAGTCAGCGTATTTTCAGCTGTGACAGTTTGTTCCGTAATCTGATAATCTGCCGGATTCGTTTTCCAGTCCGCCTTCTCACCGTCGGCATAGATAACAGCTTTATATTGTTTGCCCGGTTTCAGGAAGTCCAGTTTTATTTCCAGTGTTCGGGGAGCCTCATTGGTAGCTGCTCCGAAGAAATAATTATTTTTCGCTTTACGTACAACAGCTACAAACTCTCCCGGTTTTCCTGCCAATGCCTTGGATTCGTCACAATCCGGGTCGAAATCGCGGAAGAACCGGAAAGCAGGATGTCCTTCATAATGCTCAATCATATCAGAAGCCATTTGCAAGGGAGAATATAGAATCACCCAATTGGCAATCTGCTTCGCCAATGTTGTGTTGACACGGCTGTTCCCCTTATCCTGGTCATTCCATTTCCGACGACGGGGAGAGTCTTTGGTTTGCTGGAACAAAATATCAAAAGTTCCCGGAGTGTAGTCCATTGGACCGGACAGCAAGCGGGTAAACGGCAACATTACATGATGAGACGGCGGATTTCCTTCACTCCATGCATTCCATTCCATACCTCTGGCTCCTTCGCGCGTCATCATGTTAGGCCATGTACGGCGGATACCGGTATCCTTAATCGGTTCGTGTGCATCCAATGTCATTCTATGCTCCGCAGCTGTTTCCACTACCTTCTGATAATGGTTGACTCCATATTGTCCATGATGTGAAAGCCCGTTCGGGAAAGCTCCTGCATAACCTGTTTTCAGGATGTGGATGCTGTGGTCGGTATACCATTGCATTGCATGAACCATTTGCCGTTCATAGTTCGGGATATTTCCTCCTGTTTCATGGTGTCCAATGATTTCGATTCCTTTTTCCTTGGCATAACGTACTATTTCATCTATGTCAAAGTCAGCGTAAGGTTTCGTAAAATCAAAATTCTGCATACCGCCCCAACTTTCCCAACCTTCATTCCAGCCTTCAAACAATACCGCTTCTATATTATTGGCAGCAGCGAAGTCGATATATTTTTTGGCATTGACAGTGGTAGCACCGTGGCGTTCATCCATTTTCCAAGTCTCTACACCCAGATGCATCCCCCACCATACACCGATATATTTCAAAGGACGAATCCAATCAGTAGTTTCCAACACACAAGGGTCATTCAGGTTCAGGATCAGGGAAGAATTGATTAATCCGACAGCTTCCGGAGCAATCTGGATAGTACGCCAGGAAGTTGTAAAATGGTTGCTTTTGCGTACCTTGATACCGTCCGGCCAGGGAGTAAGTTCCGCCTTCAAAGTGTAATCTCCGATTTGTTTCAGCGTCATTTCGGAGAAATCATACAATGCCGCTTCATGGATACTTCCGTAAACACCATCCGCCGTCTTAAAGGTAAAAGGAGTATTGGCTGTCTCCACTTCGGAAATAGGCTGCTGCTTATAAAGCAATTCATAAGTCTCGGCACTCGCAGGAATCGACCATGAGGTACCGTCCTGACGGAAGTGGAAAGTAGTCAGTTCATCAGTTATCATCAGAGAATCCACATTGGGAACATTATATTCATAACGGAACCCTACTCCGTCATTGAAAACCCGGAAACGAAGGGTCAACTGCACCTGATCCTCATTAATCAGATTGACAGCCATTTCATTATAATGGTTCCGGTTGGTTTTATTTTCTCCCCACGGCTGCGTCCATGTTTCATCTTTGCTGTCGAATGTGGTTTTCTCTATCCGGAAGCCTCCTCCCAGAATAACACCGTTTCCCTCCACAAAACCCATTTTTGAATTTTCTATCAGCAATGAATCATTTACCGACACATTATAAAACGGAGTACCATTCTCATCTACCGTCAACGTCATCTTGATGTGACCGTCCGGTGATTTTACTTCTGTTTTCGGACTGCTACACGCACAACATCCCAGCATACACAGAAAAGCTACAACTAAATGCTTTACTTTCATAGTACAATTATCTGTTTATATATAATACAATCCATAAAGAAGAAACACTTAATTGTATGCGACTTTTCTTTATAAAGAAAGTCCGAATCTGATTTGCTTTGCAGGCAAACCTCAGATTCGGACTTTTATTTTCATTAAAACACCGGATGTTATCTATCAAACATCGCTCATCCGGCAATTATTATTTATGCAGAAGAACATCAGTACCCGGAACAATCTTTCCCATTGACCACACACAACGTACATTCAACTCCTTATCGAGAATCACAATATCTGCATCCAGCCCTTTAGCCAATGCACCTTTCCGGTCACTGACTCCAATCAAACGGGCGGGAGTCTCGGAAGCCATGCGCACTGCATCCTCCAAAGGAATATTTGCTTTCTTTACCATTGTACGCACCAACACATCCATTGTAGCCAAACTACCGGCCAGCGCGGAATGGTCTGCCATTTTACACACTCCATCTTCAATAATATAACGTGGGTCAATCGGTTCATGTCCTTCGTAAGCAGCGTAAGCCAGCGCATCAGTCACCAGACACGTATTCTCCACTCCTTTCAGTTTATAAACCAGTTTCAGAATAGTGGCAGGCAAATGAATGCCGTCCGCAATAACTTCTACCGTCATTCCGTCTGTCAGATATACACTCTCCACCGTCCCTTCATATTTATATTCACGGCGTTTGTGGAAACCCGGCATTGCATTGTAAAAATGAGCAGCATGTGAGAATCCCACCGCATACGCCGCTTTAATCTCATCATATTCGGCTTCTGTATGTGTAACTGCCGTCATTATTCCCTTTGAACGGGTATATTTGGCGAAATCATGCGCTCCACGTAATTCCGGGCTGATATCCCAACGCTTGATACAAGTAGTATGCTCCAATAACGGAATATATTCATTCTCATCAGGAGTTTTCAGAAAACCTTCATACTGGCTTCCTGCCATTTTCGGATTCAAATAAGGTCCCTCAATATGCAGACCGAGAATTGGAGAATCCGGTTCCTGCATCAATCCCTCACACACATCGACAGCCTGATAAAGTTTTTCAAACGATGTGGATGACAAAGTAGGAAACATACTGGTGGCGCCATGCTTCAAATGCGCGGTAGTTGCCATGCGGAATGCTTCTTCCGTAGCTTCGGTAAAATCATGTCCGCCACCTCCGTGCGCGTGCATACTGACAAATCCCGGTACGATTGTCATTCCCCGGGCGTCAATAACCGTTGCACCGATAACTGCCAGGTCACTGTTGGTCACCTCTAATATTTTTCCGTCACAAATCAATACCGAACCGTCTTTCAGCCAGCCTTGCGGGGTAAGTATTCTACCGTTAATTATCTGAGTTAACATAGTCTTCTTTATTTATTAGATTTAAAACAGTTTATTGGTACCTTCCACTAATTGCCCCATTGCCCATACGGCTCTCACATTCAAGTCTCTGTCGAGGGCAATAATATCGGCATCCTTACCACGTTCAAGCGTTCCTTTGCGGTCAAGTACTCCCATTATGCGGGCAGGCGTTTCGGATACCATGCGTATCACATCCGCCAAAGGTATTTCCGCTTTCTGCACCATGGTACGAATCAAGCGGTCCATAGTAGCCACACTTCCTGCCAAAGCAGAACGGTCGGCCAGCTTGCATACTCCGTCTTCAATAATCACGCGCGGGTCAAAAGCAGTCTGGCTGTCACTGGCCGCACAAGCCAGTGCATCCGTTATCAGGCAGGTACGCTCCACTCCTTTTATCTTATAAACAAGACGCAGAATAGTAGGTGGTACATGAATACCGTCAGCCACCACTTCGACCGTCATGTCGTCAATCAGGTAAATACTTTCTACCGTACCTTCGTATTTATATTCTTTCCGTTTATGGAATCCCGGCATTGCATTATAGAAATGAGTAGCATGGGTATATCCGGCTTCATAGGCAGTCTGTATGTCCTCAAACTCCGCCTGCGTATGTCCTACGGAAGCCAACACTCCTTTCGCCGTGATGTATTTACCGAATTGCATGGCTCCCGGAAGCTCCGGCGCAGCATCCCAACGCTTGATACAACGAGTTTCCTCCAGTAACGGGATATATTCTTCCGGATCGGGGTTTTTGATATTTTCGGGAATCTGTCCGCCTGCCATAGCCATATTGAAATAATGTCCTTCCAGATGAAGTCCTAATACAGGGCTGTCCGGTTCCGCCATCATCTTCTCGGTAGTCTCTGCGGCTGCACGAATCATAGGAATGGTAGAAGAAGAAAGAGTGGGGAAAATACTGGTCGTACCATGCTGCATGTGAGCTTTGACAGCTACCCGGAAAGCTTCTTCCGTGCCTTCCATGAAGTCTCTTCCACCGCCGCCATGAACGTGGATTTCCACTCCTCCGGGAACGATATACATTCCTTTGGCGTCGATAAGTTTAGCTCCAATAATTGCAAGGTCACAATTGGTTACTTCCAGAATTTTGTTGTCGCGAATAAGCACTGATCCATCTTTCAGCCAACCTTGAGGCGTCAGGATGCGTGCATTAATGATTTGTGTTAACATATCGCTATTATTAAATTAATTATAGGCCTGTGTGAATCAATGACACTCTTTTTGGGGGAAGTACACTGATTTTTTCAATTGCAAAATTACGCTTTTCTATTCAATCTATCGATAAAATAGTCCGGTAAACTTCCGATATAATACAAAAAAAAGGTTGTCAATCTTATCGACTGACAACCTTGTTCTATTTGGAGCGGAAAACGAGACTCGAACTCGCGACCCTAACCTTGGCAAGGTTATGCTCT
>ENA-UOJE01000537-UOJE01000537.1-human-gut-metagenome-genome-assembly--contig:-C23-NODE-537-length-42526-cov-9.007464_pt1 | contig 42526 bp, 56 predicted proteins | sample MGYA00242341_ERZ723888 | MGnify/ENA metagenome assembly ERZ723888 | reverse complement strand
ACCGTTTGCAGTCCTATGCCAGCAATTATACCAAGGCGGTGGTGGTGAAAAACGGTAGTACAGCCGAGGGCTGGGGGATTGTCCAGTATACCGATAACGGGAGTACCAATGGACATTGGTATTTTGAACGAGTTGAAACAGGAACCTGTAGTCGTGCAGTTATATCCATACCATATTCCGATACCTATAATTTAGCTGTTGCTAATAGTGCTTCTCGTTTTGGTAAAATGCCGACAGCGGAAGCTTTATTAAAGTCAGAATATTTGGGCGGTGTAGCATTAAATGCGAGAGCGGGAGCTTTAGCAGTTCAGAATATATATCCTCTTGCTTCTGATATGCTTCTTCATTTTTTAGACATCTCAGGAGCTACCTACGTGGTTCCAAGTGACGTTATTATGAACACCTTGGAAGTACGTCCGCAAATCAATGAGGTGCTGGATGCTATCAATGGCTCGTATAATATTTTAAAAGTAGAAAATTATATAATCAGTTATGGAAAAAAGATTGTTGTTCAATATGGTGGATCGTCTGCCAATACTGACTGGAGATTGGCAATTAACAAATGCGATTTTTGGGGTAAGGCGACAGCAAGCGGAACGTCTATTGATCAAATAACACTGCAACTTTGCGACTTTTATGACTGGGATGCTGACGATATGAGTGATATTTTTGGGGTTGCTGCCAGCGCCCTTAATGAGTGCCATTATGCTGGGATTGCTCGTGATTTTCCGGTTACAGGGTATGCCTATTATTGATTATTACAACAGAAAGGATTGATAACGTGAAAAGGAAAATCGTAGTACTTGTATCGATGATATGTGTGATGGTTATCGTAGTTTTAGCAACATCCGCCGTATCGGTGGCAGGAGAAGAGAAGATTGCAAAGCTTGGTGAATATGAAATCACCGAGAATGAGCTGAAAACCTATTTGGGATTATCGTGGGTTCAAGATCCAGCGGCGACTTATGAGGACGCGGCGCGGATATATGTGAAAGCAAAAATTGCTGCGGAGGAGATTTCCGGCACTCACTATGATATTCCCAAATCCTATAAACGTGAACTACTGAATGCAGAAAAAGAAAATTTTGATAGAGATTATGAAGCAAATATAGCGCTTTGTCGAGCTAATGGAATCAGTCGGGAAGAAATGATTGATATGGTGGTTACTTCAAAATTGAATATCTATATTGAAGGACAACACTTTTCTAAAGTTATGGATGAATATATTCAAAGAGAAAAAGAACTGAAGAAAAATAAAGCATACTCTGCTGATGAACTGTTGGAAATATATAATGGCTACATGACGGATAAGCTAAGCGGATTGAAATTTGTTGCCTTAAACAGTGATAAACTAAAAACGATTGGTTCTATGTCTGCTTTCAGTTTTGCTACGGAGGAAACAATAATAGAGCGATGAGAAAAATGATACGATTTTTACTCTTTATTTTGCCGTTTTTGATTGCCCTGTGTGGATGTACATCTCTGTTCGAAACTAGAATAGAAGAGCTTGCTGGTTTTTCTAATTCGCTGAACGAAGCTATCGACAAGGAATACGGGATTACAATTCCGAACACTGCTGAGTTTGTTCATGGAAAAATGGATTTTGCTTTCCGAGACCCTTCTGTCCAAATTGTTTTTCATATACCGGAAAATGAGTTGGCCGCAATGATGGATGAAGGGTGGAAGAAAGAAGAAAACGTAGAGGGCTATGTGGACGATGTTATGTCGGAAAGGGTTTTTTGGCGGCAGGGCGACAAGAGAGGCTGTAGGCTTTATGTAACGGCGCCCGTGGGCGGGCAGGTTTCGGTCCTTCTTGACGGCGATAATCCCAGCAGAAATTGGCTTAAAGACTGATATTATCCATTGAATAGCCGTCCGGAGTGGAATGTCAGTTTCCACTTCGGACGGCTTGAGTGCAGGAAATACCTGAACGCCCCGGGCAGCGCAAACGGGACGGATCTGACCCAAAGCGGCTTCAACGGCGGTCAGGGCCAGCAGTTTAAAGTCCAATTCAATTCCTCCACCCGGGACTATTCGCTGATTCCCATGTGTGCCACGGGATCGGCGGTGGAAATCACCAACCAGTCTGCCGAGAACGACGCCGTCGTCCAGATCTGGGCCAAGGCATCGTCCGGCGGGGTTATGAATTCCCAGCGGTTCAGAATCGTTCAGAACGCCAGCGGCTCCTACCGTTTGCAGTCCTATGCCAGCAATTATACCAAGGCGGTGGTGGTGAAAAACGGCAGCACAGCCGAGGGCTGGGGGATTGTCCAGTATACCGATAACGGGAGCACCAATGGACATTGGTATTTTGTGAAAGGCCATAAGACATTGGATACTCCGCTCCTTGGGCAAGAGAGAGATAATTGGTGTTGGGCGGCGTCGGCGTTGATGGCCGCAAAAACGGGCGGTACATCGACCAAAACGCAGTCTCAGATTGTGGAGCATATTAAAAGGTCTGTTGTAGATAAAACAGCTACTTCGGATGAGATTAGACAGGCGGCCAATTTTGCTTCTGGAACAACGGATTATTATGTAACGTATTCTGAGTTAACAGAAGAGCAATTAGTGACCGAAATAAATGCCGGAAGGCCGGTTATTGTTGTGCGGGCTTGGTACGATAGTCTGGGATATCTAGCTGGTGCACACGCTACAGTAGTATATGGTTATCAATTATCGGGGAGTGGTTTAGTTTTTAAAATACATGATCCATTGCCCAAAAATGAGGGCTCATCTTATAATTGGACGTATAGCAATATTGTGCATGGTACGGATTCAGGGTATTGGAAAGAAACTATACGTCGGCATTAGGAGGTAGTGAGATTGAAACAATGGAAATATGCACTATCGATCATGCTTTGTATAGGATTGCTTTTCAGCTGTATGGCTTGTTCGAGTAAAACACAAAACAACGGGTCTTCATCGTCGGAGGGAAGCAGCATGACAACAAACGGAGAATCCATCAGCAGTCCGGACAAACGTGATCCCACCCCTTCCGAGTTGGAAAAGGAGCAAAAGATTTTTCCTGAAAAGGTTAATCGGCTGACATCTGCTAAAAAGATTGAGAGGTTGGTTCTCAAATCCGGTATGATTACGGCGGATGGATACAAGGAATATCAGTTGGAAAGCACAGATCAGGAACGCATCTCAAAATGGGTAAACTTGATGAAGAACCTGAAAATAACGGCTGTCCCATTTGAATATATGATGGGAGGCGGATATGCCTTAACCTTTGAGATAGCCGGCGAAAAGATTGAGTTCGGTCTTTTTCAGGGAGATACGATTGCTGTTTATGGAGAGAACAACCTAGCGGTTATGCTCCGTATCGATAATTACGACGATCTGTACTCCACCTTTAAAGAGCTGGAAAAGGAAATGGGATATCCCAAAGATTGACTTGGCGGGTTGAATAAGCTGTCCGGGGCGGGAATAGCCATGCGCCTCGGACAGCTATTTATCCCCAAAGCAGCTTCAACGGCGGCCAGGGCCAGCAGTTTAAAGTCCAATTCAATTCCTCCACCCGGGACTATTCGCTGATTCCCATGTGTGCCACGGGATCGGCGGTGGAAATCACCAACCAGTCTGCCGAGAACGACGCCGTCGTCCAGATCTGGGCCAAGGCATCGTCCGGCGGGGTTATGAATTCCCAGCGGTTCAGAATCGTTCAGAACGCCAGCGGCTCCTACCGTTTGCAGTCCTATGCCAGCAATTATACCAAGGCGGTGGTGGTGAAAAACGGCAGCACAGCCGAGGGCTGGGGGATTGTCCAGTATACCGATAACGGGAGTACCAATGGGCATTGGTATTTTGAACAAGTAAGGCCTATTACGCTGGCGCATACATCCAGTGCGACTATTTCAGCGGGACGATCTTATTGGTATACGTTCACACCGGCGGAAAGCGGGCTTTACATATTTACCACCACTGGCTCAACCGATACATATGGTGAATTATATCAAGGTTCCTCACTGCTCGCATCCGATGATGACAGCGGGGCAGGGAATAACTTCTCCATAACACACCGGTTGAATGCCGGGACGGAATATCGCTTGAAGGTGCGGGGGTACAGCGCAACCACAAGCGGAAGCATTACCGTACAGCTGCGAACGGAATACGGCTGTGGAGGGGAATACCAGGATATTAGTTCATATCCGCCAAACTGCTTTGGATATGCCGTTTTTGTAGAAAAAGATATAGGCATAAGTTTTGGATTATTCGCAACTTCTCATCTGACCGCCGACAATAAAGGCTATTTTGAAAACGCCTTGCGGAATTATGTTACCAGCTATAGGCAAATAGACAATTACCAATCACCGATTGAAACAGACGAGTACCGCATTGCTGTCCGCATCCCCAACGGCATAGTGGTCGGAAATGAATTGTCTTATTTCCATGTGATTTACCAGTTGAGCAACGGCCAATGGGCTGGCAAGGATTACAAAGAACCCAGTGATCGATTTGATAATGAAAACCCCAGTATAACGCCTAAAATGTGGAATGGGGACAGCTATTATCCCCAAAGCTGTGGCACCATCTATTATGCAGTGAAAAATGATCATCCGCGGCAGAGAACGTAACCTGTAAAAGGAAACCGGCTTGGCGTCCTTCTTATAAACCGGAAGGGCGCCAAGTCCGTCGCTTAGGAAAGGGATGCATTGTATGAGAAGAAGGATAGCCACGGCAGCGGCGCTGCTGACGAGCTTCTGCCTGCTGACCGCCTGTGAGAAGACGCCCGCCGTTTCCAATCCGTCGTCAATAGGGGGAGAGAGCGTGAACGTGAACAGTATGGGGCGGACAACCGGAACATTGGATTTGGAGACCCTTCTGGATAAAGAAACCGAGCTGCTGAAAAGGGTGAACAATACCGATTCCTATCAAAGCCTGATTACAACCCCTGTGGACATCGACATTTTTGTCGATACCTTTGACAGCAATCCGTTTAGGGCCTTTAACGGGCGAAAGATCTACATATCCCAGGTGGCGGAGGCCATCGGATTGGAATGCCTGCGGCAAAAACCGGACGGCACATTATACAGCGTACACAAAGTCAGCCAGGGAGGGCTGCTGTATATTTTTTACGAACCCGGTAGAAAGGATAAACTGTCTTATCTGCGAACCTGGTATTATGTAAAAAAGCCGCTGTCCTACAGCGATTTTCAAGGCATCAAAGAAGGGGCGGATATGCAGAAGGTGAAGAAGGTGGATCCGGCCGCCAGTGTGTATATAGACCGGCTCAACCGTTTTGGAGGAGAGAAAGAGGGCACGCTCCTTTCCGATCACTATTTGCAGGACGGCATATTGCGATATGGCTATGAGAAGGTGAATGGCCGTTTCGTCATTGTCGGTATGCGCTTTGATCCGGACTTCCGTGCGTTTTCCTACGGCGTTGCCGTGGATGCCCGGGAAAAAATCATAGACGGCCAGGTGTATCCTATGGATCGGGAGGGCCTCTGACGAAGGTGTCAAAACGGAGGGGCTATGAACTAGTCTTTGAGGTTGCTGCAAAATGTTTCATTTTTGTAGCAACCCTCTTTTTTCTGTATAGGTTATAGGTATGGAGCCCCGCTCATGGGGGAACAATAGGAGCAATCGATTCCGGATGGAGGAATGAGCATGGCGGAAAAATTCACATTCGATTTGGTAATCCGGAAAGTGGAAGGAATCGACGGGGCCTATGTGGAGATGCCCTTTGACGCTCGGGAGGTGTTCGGCAAAGGGAGGGTGCCGGTGCATGCCACCTTCGACGGGGTGCCTTATGACGGCAGCATCGTCCGCATGGGGACCCCGGGTTATATTTTGGGGCTGCGCAAGGACATCCGTAAACTTATCGGCAAGGGGCCGGGAGACATGGTGAAGGTGACGATAGAAGAACGGCAGAGCGGCGGGAACCCGGAAGGGAAGCGCTGAATTGCCGCCAAAGCAACAAAAGCGCTGCGGAAGCTTGACTGGGGGTCAAGTCTTCAGCAGCGCTTTTTGAATGATTTCCGCCAGATTGTCTTTTTCCAGCCCCGCGCCCTTCTCCGGGGACAGCGGCTGAATATCCGGCGGCATACGGTAGGCGGAACAGGCGGTGGCATCGGCCTTCCGCCTGCGTCGGCGGGAACGGCAGCAGTGGCCGAAATCCAATTCCTGATATAGATCGCCGTTCCTGCAGTAATAACGGCGGAAATACAGGCAGGAAGCGCAGATTCCTTTTTCCGCCACATTTGCTGTTTTCTTTGACTTTCTCATCTTTCCGCCGCCCCTTTGATCGAACTGGTTTGAATATGATTATAATATTCCGTATGAGAATTGTCAATAATTCCTATTGAGAATTAGAAATGAGGGAAGTTCCTTGCTATAGTGGATATGAGGTGAGACAGTTTGGAACGGCTTCGGTTTTTGCGTGAGAAAAGAGGGCTCAGCCAGCAGGATCTGGCGGACCTGATCGGCAGTACGCAGCCCACGATTCACAAATATGAGACGGGGGCCAACCAGCCGGATATCCAGACCCTGGGATTGCTGGCGGATGTGTTTGAGACCTCGGTGGATTATCTGGTGGAACACACGGATGTTCCCCATAAGATCGAGCCGGTGGAGCCCTTCCAACTCAATGCGGAGGAGGCGGCGCTGATGGAGGAGTACCGGGCGCTGCCGCCCCGGAAGCGGGAGGGCGTGGCCTTTCTGCTGCGTCTGTTGCAGGATGACAGGAAATAATGTGAAGCGAAGAAACCACACCTGCCGTGTATCGGCAGGTGTGGTTTTGTAAAGAGAGGAAAATGGGGGATTCGCAAACCCATTTCTATATAGCAGCGGCATATTCCCAGCAGAGCCTATTCTGAGGATAAATTTATTACTGCGGATTTATTCCATTCGGATTACGCCGGTTGTATATTCTGCACCGCAGGGATAGGGCTGGGGCAAAGTTAGAGCGTAGAGATCGGCGGCCCGGTTTTCCAGCTGCCAAACCTGCTTTGCCGCCTCGCCCAGGGTATCGATCCGGCCGGGGCGGGAGACCAGGGGAATAGCACCGGGAAGGGCGATCTCCTTGACGGCGGCCAGAATTTCCTCTCCCTTGGCGTTCAGTCCTAAAATGCGGGCGTAGGGGGGGCGCTCTTTTTCCAACCCGGCAGGGATGCCCAGAAAGGCGGCCCACAGCAGCCGTTGAAGCCGGGTGAGAGGATACCGGCGGGTTTTGATCCGTTCCAGTAGATCCTCCCAGCCGCCGGCCTGGCGGGCCGCCTCGGTCAGCCGGTTTTCCAGTCCCTCGGACACGCCGGGAACCTGCCGCCAATCAGCCGGGGCCATCTCCCGGAACCGGGCCAGAAGTCCCCGTTCCAGCCGGGATACCGCGGCGGGGCAGCGGCCTGCCTGGGACGCTTCGCTGAGAATGGCGTAACAGGCAGGCGGAAGGAAGGGGGCGGCGTTGAGCAGCCGTCCCGCTGCCGCCAGCCGCCGGATATAGCTGGCAGAGGCCACGTCCCCCAGGGGCTGCATTTCATCATGCTCCGCCCCGAAGCGGGGAATGGTGAAGGGCTGCATGGCGGAGCCCAGCCGGGTCAGGGCTTTCAGATATTCGATGCCCAGCGTGTTATTGGGCCGGGAAAAGAGGGCGGCGGTTTTCTGTCCAGCGATGTCCGCAACCGCCTTTTGCCGGGCTTCGGGAAAGGAAATCCCGTCCTCCAGCCGGTAGCGCAGCAGCTGACCGAAGCGGGGGGATTCCAGCAGGGCGGCTGCCTTCTGCAGCGCCGCCGCGTCCCCGCATTCGCTGCCGAAGCTGATGGCGTCCACGCAGCCCAAAGCGTCCAGAATGGCCACCGCTCCGAAGGCGAAGCCCTCCGCCGAGGCCATGGACCAGGGCAGGGGCAGTTCCAGCACCAGATCCGCGCCGCCGGCCAGAGCCATGCGAACCCGTTCCGCCTTGGGCAGCAGAGCGGGTTCCCCCCGCTGGACGAAGGAACCGCTCATCACCACCGCGATGTGGGTGGCGCGGCAGCCGCCGTCCGGGTCCCGTGTGCGCTGGATGTGGTGGGCGTGTCCGCTGTGGAAGGGGTTGTATTCCGCCACAATACCCGCGATTTTCATGGGCCGCCCTCCTTTATTCTTCCTTGAGCAGAGGTTCCGGCGGGCCGGTAACCTCCAGCAGATCCACTGCCATCCGTCCCTGCCATGGCTGCAGAAGTATGCCGTGCCGTCCGGCGCTCAGACCGGAGACAACGTAAACGGGAGCGGACGGCTGCGGGACATCGGCGTGCAGGTCCGCTGTGCCGCAGAAATATCCGTCCACCCAGATTTCCATGCTGCCCAGCCCCGGCCCTTTGGGGGAAAAGACCCGAAAGCCGTCTCCATTGATGTTCCATTTGGCCCGGACCGCCCCTTCGCCGGTGAAGCCTTCCCGGCAGGCGAAGGGCAGGGTATTATCCGGAGCCCAGTCCTGAGACTGCATGGCGTTCAGCAAGGCGTCCAGAGCGTTGTAGCGCAGGGTGTACCGCTCCGTATCCCCCTGAATACGGAATTGGGAGCAGGCGAACAGGGACCACTGATGGACCGCGACGGCCAGGGGCGCGGCTTCGTCCGGTAGGGAACCCCGCCAGATGGGAGTTCCATTGATTTCAATTAGTGCCGTGCCGCGACGTATCTCCACATGCAGAGAAGCGGGCGCTTCCGTCAGCCGGCCGGCGGCCAGCGTCGTTTCCGTCCCCTGCTCGTCCCGGGTAATCATCCGCCAGTTTCCGTCCGCTTCCATCACCAGGCCGGAGCTGGAAGCAAAGCAGAGGTCGTGAGCCAGGGCCAGACAGCCGTGCCGGTCGGGACCCAGAATACCCCCGTACCGCAGCAGCAGTTCCGCCCCGCCGGTGAGGGTGAAGGCGGCGTCCAGAGTGAAGTCCCGATAGGCGGCCAGCAGCGGGGAGAGCGCGCGGCCTTGGTGACCGGAGAGGGTGAAGCCGTCGGTGAAAGGCTCATCCCAGGGGCGGGCGGCCACCGATAGGGTTCCGCAGTCCCGGCTGTCCTTGGCGGGGTACATCACCACCAGACGGCCCTCATGGACAAAGCCGTGGACGGTCTGGCCCCAGATACCGTAAGCCTCGTCTTCCAAGGGACGACTGTGCCAAAAGCCGCCGTCCTGTACCAGGCTCCATGCCTGAGGATGGTGGGCGTCCTCCAAACCGGCGGCGAAGAGGGCCTGATAATTTCGGTTGCCGGCCACGGAGGTGGCGGGAGCGTAAACCTTGTCCTGATGAACGAAGCAGGGATAGAATTCCACCGGCGCGGGATAATAGTCCATACGGTCCCCTGAAAGTAGCAGCCGGGGCTCCGACCAGGGGCCTTCCGGACGGGGAGCGGTCATGCAGCACAGACCCCAGGCATCAAAGCCCCAGGAGTCCAGCAGGATGAAAGCGATCCAGTCTCGCCGGCGCTTGAGGACAGTGGAGGCGTAGCCCCGGGTAAACCGGCCCAGTTTGCCTTTTTGCTCCCGATTGCTGAAAAAGGGTGCGTCCAGACGGTGAAAGGGACCGGCCGGGGATTCCGCCCAGGCCAGAGCGGCGCCGGAATCGTCGTCCGGCGTACTTTCGCCGTTAAGAGGCTTGGTACTCCAGTCATACGTGAGCCAGTAAAGACCGGTTTCCGCGTCGTACTGCATCACCACATCGGGGCAGGAGCGCAGAGGCAGGGAACGGCCCGGGAAATAAACCTCGCCTGCAAAATATTCATCCTCAAATCCACGGCCCAGGCATTCCCAGCTGTCGCCCTGGCTGCGGGAACGGTAAATCACGAAATGTCCTGGATACTGGGGGTGAGAGTAGCCGTAGGGATAGAGACCGGCGTAAAGATACCAGTCCCCGGTGGGAGGATCCCGGAACAGAGAGCCGTTGACCGCCCACTCGTAAGGTGGTCGGGAACGGTGGACAGTATCGCCGATTTTTTCGAAGGCGTCGAAGGAGGGATCACCCAGGGAGGGATGGCGCAGCCAGGCTTGCTGGCGAAGGGCTTTCGCGTAATCGTGTTCCATGAGATCTCACAGCCTTTCTTCGGATGGGTTTGACTGCATCATAGCATATTCCGGAGGAATTTTCCAGGAAAATTCCCCTGTTGACCTTGCATTATACGGTTTTCTGTATTAATATTAACTATTGGACGGAAACCGGATGTCAAGCGGCCGGAAGGAACGGGCCGCCGCCGGTTATAAGAAAGGAATGGACGAAAAGACATGAAGATTCTGGTTATCAACGCAGGCAGTTCGTCGCTGAAGTATCAGCTGATCGATATGAATGGGGAAGCGGTCGTGGCCAAGGGCAACTGCGAGCGCATCGGCATCGACGGCCGGATCACCCATAAAACCGGCGACGGCCGGGTGGTGACGAAGGAGGTGTCCATGCCGGATCACGCCGCCGCCTTTGAGCAGGTGAAGCAGGCGCTGATTGCCGGCGAGGGCAAGGTCATCGACAGCCTGTCGGAGGTTTCCGCCATCGGGCACCGGGTGGTGCAGGGCGGCGCCAAATACGATCACAGCGTCCGCATCGACGACGGGGTGCTGGCGGATATCCAGAAATACGCTTCCCTGGCGCCGCTGCACAATCCCGCCCATATCCAGGGCATCAACGCCGCCACGGCGGCCTTTGGCAAAGAGGTTCCCCAGGTGGCGGTGTTCGATACCGCCTTCCATCAGACTATGCCGCCCAAGGCGTACATGTTCGGCGTGCCCTATGAGTATTATGAAAAATACGGCGTGCGCCGGTACGGATTCCATGGAACCTCCCACCGCTATGTCAGCGCCCGCTGCTGCCAGCTGCTGGGCAAGCCGGACGGCCAGGGGACCCGGATCATCACCTGCCACCTGGGCAACGGCTCATCCATCGCCGCTATCAAGGACGGCCGGGTGATCGATACCACCATGGGCCTCACCCCCCTGGACGGTTTTATGATGGGCACCCGTTCCGGCGCTATCGATCCTTCGGTGGTGACCTTCATCATGGAAAAAGAGGGGCTGTCCCCCAAGCAGATGGACGACATCCTCAACAAGAAATCCGGTATGCTGGGTATTTCCGGGGTTTCCAGCGACGACCGGGACATTGCCGCAGCGGTGGAAGCGGGCAACGAGCGGGCCAAGCTGGCCTGGGATATGCGCACCTATGAGATCATCAAATATATCGGCGGCTATGTGGCCGCGCTGGGCGGGGCGGACGCCATTGTTTTCACCGCAGGCATCGGCGAAAATCAGGATGTGCTGCGGGGCGAGATCCTGGACGCCTTCGCTTATCTGGGGCTGAAGGTGGACCGGAAGAACAACGCCACCCATGGACAGGAAATCGAAATCACCACGCCGGATTCCGCTGTGCGGGCCTTTGTGATCCCCACCAATGAGGAATTGGTTATCGCCCGGGATACCCAGGCCATTGTGGAAGGCTGAGGAAGCGAATCCCGTGGGGCCGCGAAAGCGATCCCGCGGGATTTTTTGGGGCCGTCGGTCGGCTTTTGCCGCTCTTTGACGGAAAAAGGAAGGAAAAAAGATAAAAAAACACTTGCATTTTGATAGGGGATCCGCTATAATAGAAAAGCACTCTTGAGAGATGCCTGTATCGCGGGGTGGAGCAGTCCGGTAGCTCGTCGGGCTCATAACCCGAAGGTCGTCAGTTCAAATCTGGCCCCCGCAACCATTATTTCCTAAGACCGTGTTTAACGTACTTTGTATGTTGAACACGGTCTTTTCGTCGTCCATCAGAACGTCGATGCGTTCAATCAGAAGACGCACGGCATTTTTGTCTGGTGCTGCCTTGATATTTTCAAGCCAGGAGTGCACGATGGAAGTAGTGAAGTCTTTTGGGGGTTCAGTATTCTCCAAGGCCGTGATTTCTTCCTTCAAGGTTTTCATGCGCACGCCGACATCGGCAATAATTTCCGGCGGCAAAATGCCTGAAGAAAGATTCTGCATAAGGGCATCATACTGCGCATGCTTTTGGCTGATTTTCTTTTTCAGCACCTGTTTAAATTCTGCCATACGGTTTCCGGTACCAGCCTGATAAGCGCGAAGCGCGTCAGCGATCAGCAATTGATTTTCGTCTGACAACAGCGTCTTGATATATGCCGTTGCAGCCGCGTCCACTTCATCCATATGCAGCACTGGAGTTCCGCACTTGGCGGAACAGACATAATACGGATATTCATGGCCCTTGCGTCTGGATGTCATGCCGTGCATCTTAGCGCCGCATTGGCAATAAACAAGGCCGCTGCACATATAATTACTCTTTCTTCCAGCGTGCTTCCGGTCGTTCATAATTTTTTGCACCCTTTCATATTGTGCCTTGTCGATGATAACTGGCAGGGCATTTTCAATTCTTATCGCTTCTGGCTTATTTCGTCTGGATTCCCTGTTTTGGGCCTCCGTGGGGCTGTACAGATATACACCGGTATATTTTTCATTGCGCAGGATTTCATAGATTTGCGGATACCGGATCGGCCGTCCGCGTTTACCAAGGAGGCCTATGCTATCCATTTCTTTTATTAGGTCGGAAAACCCGGAGCGGGATTCTGCGACGTCAAACATCTTCTTGACATACTCTGCTTCAAGAATGTTGATAACATATACCTGATCCACAACATCGTATCCGAAAGGGGGATACCCGCCGGCGTGCAGACCTTTTAGCGCAACCTCGCGCAAGCCCTTCCGGGTTTCCTGGGCAAGATTATCGATGTAATATTCGGACATGCTCCAGGTGATGGCCCGCAGAATTTTAGCTTCGTTCGTGTTGCCGAAGTCCTGGGCGACGGCGATCAGCTGCACATTTTTGGCTTTTAATCTTGATTCTAAATTGACATGATCCCCCAGGTTGCGGGCAACCCGGTCATACTTATGGATAAGGATAATATCGAACAGGCCCTTATCACAGTCACGAAGCATCCGTTGATACTGCCGGCGTTGGGCGGTTTTAGACCCTTTGCCGCTGATTGCCTCATCAGCGTATATCTCGACGACCAGGAATCCATGTAGGGATGCATACTCCCGGCAGGCTCTCACTTGAGCCTCTATGCTATCTTCGGTTTGTTTGTCACTGGAAAAGCGGGCATAGATTACGGCTTTCAATGATATGCGCCTCCGTTTGTATGGACAATAATAGATCGTTATGCTATAATACCGGGGTAAGGTGCTATCGATAACGGTAGGCGGTTAGCCCTCCTATTCCTTTGGAGGGACGTATAATCTTCTTTTTCCCTCCGGAAAGGAGGGGTGCCAATGGTTACATACACAGAGCTATTTCAGTTCTGCGCTTTGATCGTCGGCATTATTACGCTGGTTGTCCAGATAATAAAAAAGAAGTAACCGCCCAGCCTCACAAGCAAGCGGTTACTTCTTATCGCTATTGGAGGGGCTAACCGTCTAACCGGTAGCACCTTACACCCATATTATAACCGCAGCTATTCTCATTGTCAACCCGCTTATCCGACAAGGCAGCGGGTTATTTTTGTATTGACAATGATCTTAATTTGGACTAATATAGTAATGCGACTAGGCGGCAAGGTCAAAGTTGTGGATTACTGCACATTTCAATCCACATCCTCATTGCGTAGAACGACCCAGCATAGTACAGCGCTATGATCTACTGACTTTCAATCCACGCTGTCACATGGGGAGCGACAGCTTATTCAGGATATGCGCGCATATAATCCATTTCAATCCACGCTTTATACGAAGCGACTGTCAAATTGTATGATTTTAGAGGCAGAATTTTTGCTGATTAGAAAATTATCCCATGAAAATCCTGGCAAATTATGTCGTATAATATTTTTAACGGACACTAAATGGAATAAATTGAAAATAATTTTGTTAATGAAATAAGATGTTATGAAATGTGGTTGAAATGTAGTGGATAAGGTGGTATAATCCAACAAAAGAACAGATGTTCGACAGAGGGGATAAATAAACGGAAAGGATGGGTGTAGGGGTGCAAGGGAGAGAGGACGGCGAAGAAAAGAGGATTATCACAGAATTCCCGGAGAAATACGCTGAATACGGGTCAATTACAATCGGCGGAACAACTTACATAAACAAAGACCACAGGCCGCCTACTTATTGCGCTCTTGAAGAAATTTGCGCAGTTCCCGGATTTCATCAATAGTGAGATCAGGCGCATCGATATTTTTGGTATATTCTTCGGCACCGCTTTCGGGCGGTGCTTTTTTTATTTCTAAATATGGGTAGTCTACGCGGCCGAGGAGGTAATCAGTAGAGCAGTGATAAAAGTCAGCGAGTTTAACAAGTACGTTGTAAGAGGGTTCTGATTTGCCCATTTCGTATGATGAGATTGAATGATGATTTATACCTAGCACATCACCGAGTTGTTTTTGTGTCAACTTTTTTTCACGTCGTAGATAACCCAACCTTTCGCCGAATAAATGGAGAGAATTTTTAGCAGATTCAACACTACAATCATTAAGGAGATAGTCAGTAGAACAGTCTGCAAACTTACAAAAAGCATTTAAAGTGGCATAATCCATCTCAGCGGTGTCGTTTTCATATTTAGCTATTGTCCCTTGGGATTTGTTTAGCAATTCTCCAAGTTCTTTTTGGGACATATTTTTGCTTTCACGTATCATTTTTATTTTTTGACCGGTAGACATACATCACCCTCCTCTATACACATGATATTCTAAAATCGAATTAATATCAAGAAATATTCGAAAAAGTATTGACAAGACGAGATTAAATTCTATAATAGAATTGTATTCGATAATCGAATTGAAGGGGGCGACAAATTTGATAGGCAAGAAAATAAAAGAAAAAAGAAGCAGGAGAGGGATAACTCAGGAAAAGTTTGCAGAAATGATAGGTTGTAGTCAAAGCAATGTGAGTAAATACGAAAATGATGAACTCGGAATCGACGCTATGATGCTTCTGAAAATAGCAAATGTCCTTGGGTGCACAGTGGACGATTTCTTCCGGGACCATGAACAGGAGGGCGCATAAGAAAAAGCCCACTCATAAGAGCGGGCAAAGAGGGAGATTAATTCTTGTTTGGTCGCATACATTCAATGACAACGGCGTTGCCTTTCTTATCTTTAACCAGCATATCCGGGCAGTCGGAGCGGCCGGTGAGGTAATCCAGTGACACGTCGAAGTAGTCGGCAAGAGTGATGAGCATATCATACGTTGGCTTGCGTTCCCCAAGCTCATATTGCTGTATTCCTCTTTCACTGGCGGAAATATCAGTAGCAAGCTGTTTTTGTGTGATTCCCTTGGCTTTTCTCAAGGCTTTGAGATGATCTCCAAAAATAAACATGCCTAAAACCTCCAAAAAGGTATTGACACGTTCAATTGCGCGTGCTAATATAATGTCGCAACACGTTCAATTGCGCGTGTTAGTTTAAAGGAGAGGGTGAATTGAATACGGCATTAAAAAAGGCGCGAGAGCGCAGCGGCTTAACTCAAGTTGAAGCAGCGGAAAAAGCAAATGTATCCTATCGTGCTTACCAGAATTACGAAGCCGAAGAGCGAGAACCGAAAGTAAGTGCTGCAATCCGCATAGCGCGGGCGCTCAACAGTACAGTAGAAGCCCTGTTCGGCGCGGCAACGCCGGACAACGCAAAAGAGCCGGACAGCAATCCGGCGGAATCGTGACAGATCAAGAATACCACGCACAAACGGGTAAAGTCAAGAAAAGCCCGCTCATAAGAGCGGGCGATGTAAGGAGAGGGCGTTAACAGATGGATAAAGACGTAATAATGCTTGGAATGTTTATAGGATGTGTTATCGCCTTGTTTCTGGTGTTTGTTTGGGCTATGAAAGATTAACTATTCAAATTTGTACTTACGGCAAGCTTGCATGTCTTTTCTAAAAATATCAACGGCTTTATCCAGTGATATTGTAAACGCTTTGAGTTGTTCTTCACGAAGAGAACCACTAGCCAGAGAATTGAGTTCTTTTATTGCTTCTGAAGAGCAGTACATTTTTGCTATGTTGAAACACGAATACACCGTTTCAAAATCTTCTTTTGTATTAACAAAATGAATCACAGCCTGTATATAGTCGGCATATGCTTGAGCCTTCTTTTCAAAGTAGGCATCAAAAAATTTTAGTTGCTGAGTCTTGTAAAAAGTAAAGCATCCCACACATAACGAAACGAGCCCCGCAATAATGGCCGCAATGATCTCAGCACTCATTATCCACACACCTTTCGCCTTAATATTACCACGAGGAGGAGACTAAAGCAATCTGTTAAAAAGAAACCCGTCTGACGATGGCCTGCCAGGGGAACGGGCCGAAACCTCCCATACAGGAGGTCACGGGAACCCCGTCCGCACGGAGGGAAAGAAAGCGGGTAACCGCGAGCGGCCTCCTGATATAGATAGTACTTTAAAAGAAGAATAAGCCCGTTTTTAAGAGAGGATAGGGAAGAACTAGAAACATGGAAAACGAAATGTGCAGAATCCCTATAACAGCGCGGATGGAGATCATCAACGGGGAAGCGGTTATGGTTAGCGCTGAATGGGTGGATATCCCGGCGGAAGTCATTGCAAAATATCTGGTTAGCAGGCCGGGCCTGAACTTTTTGGAGTTAGAGAAGGAGGCCGGGCGGTGCGGATAAGGTGGAAGATCAATAATATGGCACTTGCCATAGAGGACGACGGTACATACTCGTACATTGTCGACGGCGCCGTGATCGAAAACAGTGAGAATTGGAGAATAATCAACAACCTATTTTTCGAGACCGCGCAAAGAAAATCTGAAAAGTGGTTTGAAGAGCGGGAAAGGCTGGAAGAAAGGAGCCATGAACGTGAAAGCGATATGTGCGACGGTGGGAGTCCTGGGGGTTGTCCTCCTGCTGTTAGGAGTGATTGCAGGTGATGGAGGTATCTGGCCTACGTGGGCCTGGATCGCTACGTCGGTGAGCGGGCTGGTTCTGCTGCAGGTGGCGGGGAAACTGGCCGCACAAGATAAGGGATAACGGGGGCGGGAACGGATACCCGCTCTTTTTATCTAAATAAGAAAGGAATCAATAGCATGAACAACAAGGAAATAGAAATCGTCACGAAACTTCGCCTTGCTGCTCTTGGAGTTTTGCCGCGTGACATCGTATTAAAAGGCGTTATGATGGAATATTCGGTCAAGATTGCGAAGGCAATTCGGCCAATTACCATTGAAACCGCGCCGATAATTGCTGCAATCCTCCGGGAGTATGCTGAAGAGGTTGAGGAAATAGGGCCGAGGGTTAAGGAGGTAGCAGACGAACTCATGAAGCTGCCGAAAGCTGTAATCAGAACGGAGATGAAAGAAAATGGCAAGGCTTGACGGAACTATCACGGTCAGTAATTCGCAATACCGAACCTGCATTGTGGACGGCCGCAATGCGCTGTTCCACAGCTGGGAGCAATGGTCTGAAATCGTGCCGCCGTCTCCTATGGTGGGTGGACATGGCGGAGGCGTCGTTCAAGGTACATTTGGAATAGTGGAGTACGGAGACGGACAAATCGAAAAAGTGCTTCCCTATCAAATCCGCTTCACGGACAACATATTCGCGGAATATTGCTTCGAGGGGGATACGCCGCATGAATCATAGCGAAGTAAAAGAAGCCCTATTCAGCCGGCGGCCGGTCATTCACACCACGGGCGGAATAGAAACCGAATACGACCATGTTTCGGCAATCATTTACAGGCTGAATAAAAATAAAAGGCTTGTGATATCCGCGGAACTGTCGGACAAACACGGGCATTCCGTCTCAATCGTTGACCCGGAGCGGGTCAGATATAAGGAAGTGTGAAAAGTGTCCTATATCATTACCGCGGTAGTAAGCTTATTCATCGGCGCAACCTTCGGTTTTTTTGCATTTGCCATTTTGGGAGCAGCCGACGGCGGCGAAGACTTACAGTCAGAATCACCGGCGCCGGAGACGGAGCAGGTTCCGCAAGCCGCCGTCGAATGCAAAACGCAGCCTGAAAACAGCATAAAAAAATAGCCTGTTCGGCTGGAACCGAAACAGGCTATCGGAAAGCGACTTTTTGCCGCCCTCACCAAGACATTTATAGTATAGCAAGAGAGCGGCGAAAAGTCAAGATTCGGCGGGCGTTTCGCCCGCTTCCGGCCTTGTATTGCGTAGTAACAAACCGACGATACAAGGAGGGAAGACTTGATTTTTGGTAGGGGGTGTCATGGTGTCTTTTGAACGTGAGAAGAAAACGAAATCCGGCCCTCTCTTGGAAGTTGACTTTTACCCGGTGTTCGAGGATGGCCGCCGCCTACCCACGCGGCCGACAAAAACAAAAAGGTCGACGAAAGAACAGGCGGAGTATAACCGGCGGCAGGCAGAAAAGAAGATCGTCCGGCTTGTGAATGCGAATTTCGGCGCAGATGATTATTTCATGCATCCTACATATGAGCCGGCCAAAGCGCCGCAAAACGAAAAAGAAGCCCGCCGTGATATTGTGAATTATATCCGCAGGGTAAAGACCCGTCGCGCCGCGGAATTGCGGAAGGTGATAAAGTCGATTGCGTCCGCAGAAAGCGCCATTTCCAAACTGCCGGACAATGAGATTTTGCAGGAGACACTTGCGGAACTGAAAAAGCAGCGCCGGAAGCTGGAAGAGCCGTTGAAGTATGTGTATGTCATTGAGAAGCAGATATACAAAACTGGCATATACTCCGGCCGGAATAACTGGCATTTTCATTTGTTCATCACCGGAGGCCTATCGGACAGAGAACTTGAAAAAATGTGGACAAACGGCCTTCGGACAAACGCAAATAATTTTCAGCCGGAAAAATTCGGGCCGGAAGCGGCGGCCAAATATATGGTAAAAGACCCGCAGGGTTCAAAGCGCTTTGTTTGTTCCCGCAATCTGAAAAAGCCCTCTACCCCACCGCCGAAGGACGGAAAAATCACCCGGCGTGGTGTCGAGCGAATGGCAAAAGAGCGCGTGGACGACCGCGAATATTGGGAAAAGAGATACAAGGGCTATCGCTTTGTGAAGTGCTATGCCCGGTATAACAATTTCAACGGATATTGGTACGTTTCGGTTGTCATGTATAAGACGGCAGGTGCGCCGCCGAAATGGGACATAAAGGAGTGGCTGGAAGAATGACAGAAGCCGAATACAAGCGCCGGTATACGCGGGAACATACCGACGCAATAGCCGTCAAATGCCTGTTTTGCGGGTATATCGACGAAGTAAAGGCCAGATTTTCCGACAGATGCCGCTGTCCTTCGTGCGGGCGACAGGCAAGCGCAATCGGCTATTTGAAGCCAGACTATAAGCCGAAGCAAGACGGACAGCCGCAAAAGAAGCCGGAGCAGCGCGAAGCAGCCGAGCAGGAAGCGCTTTTCCGTTGGGCTGGTTTCGTGCATGGACGCTTCCCGGAAATCGAATGGCTTTACCATATCCCGAACGGAGGCAGCCGGAACAGGATTGAAGCAGCAAATTTGAAGCGGCAGGGCGTCAAAGCGGGTGTGCCGGATTTGTGCTTACCAGTCGCCCGCGGAGGCTTCCATGGCTTGTATATCGAAATGAAGGCCGGTAAGAACACCACCACGGATAAACAAGACGAATGGCTTTCGGCACTTCATCGTCAGGGGTACGCGGTCGCCGTATGCTATGGTTGGGAGCGGGCATCTGAAGTGATAACAAAGTATTTGGAAAGCGGGGATTAAATTGTTTGTCATATATCTTGATAGCACAAACAAGCACAGTTGGGAAACAAATGATTATGGATATTGGACGGGAGAAAATTATACCGTTTCAGGCGAGTTGTTCCCTGTAACAGAAGACAAAATTACAAGCCGCACGAAACGATATTCAAGCAGAAAACGGGCAGAAAGCGCGCTTGAAGCCTGTTTGAGCAAAGGGTATACATATGTTACTACCGGAAAAATAGAAAGCGAGGGTTGAAAAATGGCACAGTACGCAAAGAACACGAATGTTTCGTCTGAACTGTCCCGGTTGGAAATCGAAAAAATTCTGGTAAAGTACGGGGCAGAGAATTTCGCCTATGCCACGACAGCGGGAAAGGCCCTGATCGGCTTCACCATGCACGAACGGCAGGTAAAATTCATTTTGCCTCTTCCTCGTAAGGAGGATTTCAAATATACACCGACCGGGCGGGATAGAACGGAAAATAGCCAATATGAAGCATGGGAACAGGCTTGTCGGCAACGGTGGCGCGCCTTAAAGATTGTCATTCAGGCCAAGCTTGAAGCGGTGGAATGCGGGATTTCCGTGTTCGAAGATGAATTCATGCCGAATATTGTTCTTCCGGGAGGTCAAACCGTGGGCGATTTCATGCGGCCGCAAATTGCCGAAGCCTATATTTCGGGCAAGCCGCCGGCGCTACTGTCCCCATTGACAGAAGGTGCGGAACATGGATATTAAAACCGCGCTTTTCCATGGGCTGCAAATCGCGATAGAGTTTTTGACCGGCCGCCGGTGCAAAAACTGCCGATACCGGGAAGATGGTTTTTGCACAAACCCCAACAATTACGAATGCGTTATGAGCATATACCCGAAATATTTTGAAAAGAGGTCAAAGAGCGCTAAAAATTATGAAATCGTAGGAGGAAGAGAAAATGGCTAAATGGAGCGAACGAGAAGACGATGTGTTGCGGGCAGGTTATGAAATGGGCCGTCGTGTTTCAGTGATTGCCGAAGCTTTGGGAAGGACGCCGGGCGCTGTGCGCGGCCGCGCTTCCGCTCTTGGTATCACGAGGGAAAAGCCGGAGGCGGTTGATGAAATCGGCTTTACAGGGGAGCGGGCTTGCCCGTTTTGCGGGCAAATCTCATTAACCGGGGATGAATGCGACTGTCCGGGCGCAAGGCGAGACAGAAGAATCAAAGATCAAATTGAGCGGGCTGTGCAAGCGATTGATGAAATATTCGGAGAAGCCTGTCCAGAAGAAGGATACAAGCCGGTTTCGGAAGATAACATCGACGTTTTGAACGCCGCAGCGGTGCAGATTGCCAACTACAAAATGCAGGCCGCTTCCTTTGTCCTTTCGAGCGGGACGCGGGCAAAGCTTACCCGCGGCGCCAAAGGTGTAATCAAGGTCGAGCGTTCGGAAACAAAGAAGGCTTCTACGGAGGTTGAGGAATGAATTACATAGCCTATGCCGTAACCGCGGCTTCCATCGTCGGGACGGTTGCGAACAGCTTTCAAAAGCGGTGGTGCTTTTTGGGTGTGGCTTTGTACAAATGCCTTTTGGGTGGCGTATAACATTGTGTGCGCCAGCTATGCACAGGCGATTCTATACACTTTCAATTTTGCAATGGCCGTCGTCGGCCTTGTAAAGTGGCGGCAGAAAGAAGGTTCCTAAATGACGGATGAAGAATTCAAGCGAGTATCGGAAAAAATGGAACAAATGGTATCGATTATACGGGAATGTGTGGAAGCAGTGACACCAGCCATGCGAGCCATTCTAGAAAATATCGGCAGGGCTTACGACGTGGTTCTTCAAATATATCCGAATCGGCGCGTTGTTCACCTTGCCGAATATGGACATTCGGAGCGGGTCAGGAAGAAGAACCGGAAGCGTATCCAGAAGTGGGTTGAAAAGGGGGGAGCTGAATGACAGGCATAATCATAACGTCGATAATATGCGGAACAATCATTTTGATTTGCATGATCGACAAATTCGGCAAGAAAAAATGAGAGGGTAGCAGAATGAAAAAAGATTTCACACGGGATTATACAACTGAAATTTTCAGGGCATACGCGGCGGCTGGTGAGCCTTCTTACGAGCGGGCGCGTACGACCATATACGAAGCCGAACTGTCAAAGCGCGACCATATTGACCCACAAACGGCGATATCGCAAGCAGAAGCCGCAGTAGATAAACAGACGCCGTATTTGCTGGACATCATGGCGGCAGACAAAACAATCGACCTTTTGGAGCGGGGCGAAAAGGGCCATATCGTGGACGCGCTAAAGGCTGTATATTTTATCTATCCATTGCAGCCGTTAAGACGGGGCGATATATCGGGCAGGGTGCGGCGATTTGCCCTGACATATCCGGCAGAGGAACGCACGGTATACCGGTGGTTGAAGGAAGCGCGCCTGTTGTGCGCGGCGATACGCGGACTTCGTATCACGGAATCCGACGCGAACAAATATCATATTGCCCTGTAAAGTGTCAGTAGTGGGTTTAAGATCATTGCTATACTGAACATGATGAAGAATCATACAAAAAGCCTTGTGCCTTCGGGTACAGGGCTTTTTGCTTTGTGAGTTAACACGTCACACGGAACGCGAGGGGTGGGAGCGGTGACGATATGAAAGAGTACGCAAGAAGTTTCTATCTCTCTGAAGCGTGGCGCAGTACACGCGACGCATACTTCAAGGCGCGGTGTGGACTGTGTGAGCGGTGCGGCGCTGCCGGTGACATTGTTCATCATCGGCGGTACATAACGCCGAAGAATATTTGCGACCCGTGTGTAACGCTTGCATGGTCGAATCTTGAATTGCTTTGTCAGGATTGCCACAACAAAGAACATTCGATCAAGCGGAACGAAAGATATTCGACAGATGCAAATGGCAACATACTCCCCCCCACCCGGCCGAAAATGTAACAGCGTAGGGAACCGGTGAAGGGGAGGTAAATTTTACTCCGCGCGTGCGCACACGTGAGGGGGGGACAAAGGTGGTGTTTTTTACATGAATGAAGCGCCGAATACTGAAATTTTGGTAAATGACAAGGTGATTAGAAAAGAGAAAAACCGACTTAACAGGATTTTCGCCAACGTGATTAAAGAGGTAGACGGAAACGGAAAAAAGGCGTTCACAGATAAGGGCGTTTTGCTGGACGGCCTCATAGAAGAAGCTGCTTTTGTCCGCGCCGTCCTGCTGGAAGCCAAGAGACTGATGAAACAGGACGGAATCGAAACGACGACCATAAATGCCAGTCAGAAATATAAAAACGCGACCCCGGCCACGAAGATTTATGCCGAATATTTGCGAACCTATACGCCTCTTGTCAGCACGCTTATTTCCTACATTCCCGAAAAGAAAGAGAAGAAACAGGCGCGCTTGCAAGCGCTGATGATCGGTGAATAACAACTACATTTACGAATATCAGCGGGCAATCGACGAAGGGCGCGTGACCGTCGGCAAGTGGATAAAACTGGTCTATAAAATTCTCATTCACGCACTGGACAATCGCATTTGGTTCTATGACGACAAGAAGGCAAAAAAGGCAATCACTTTCATCGAAAATTTTTGCCACCATTCGGAAGGCCGAAGCGATTTACTGAAGCTGGAACTATGGCAAAAAGCCATTGTTTCCGCCATTTTTGGCATAGTGGACGCCGGCGGGTATCGTCAGTTCCGCGAAGTATTTATCCTCGTGGCACGCAAGAATGGAAAAACCCTTTTTGCGGCCGCGATCATTGCGTATATGGCCTATCTGGATGGTGAATATGGCGCGAAGATTTATTGTCTTGCGCCGAAGCTGGAACAGGCTGATCTTGTGTATGATGCCTTTTATCAAATCGTACAGTCGGACGAAGAACTTGCAGACCCGGATTTTACCAAAAAGCGCCGTTCGGATATTTACATAAAAGACCTGAACACGTCCATAAAACGCCTTGCCTTCAACAGCAAGAAATCGGACGGTTTCAATCCGCATTTGGCCGTGTGCGACGAAATCGAAGCGTGGCCGGGCGAACCGGGATTGAAGCAATACGAGGTCATGAAATCCGCGCTTGGCGCACGGAAACAGCCGCTCATTTTGAGCATTTCGACAGCCGGATATATCAATGACGGAATATTCGATGAACTGTTCAAACGCGCTACTGCCCTGCTAAAAGGCAATAGCGACGAAATGCGGTTATTACCGTTTTTGTACATGATCGACGACGTGGAAAAATGGGACGACATCGAAGAAATCAAGAAGGCAAACCCGAATTTGGGAGTGTCGGTTTCGGAAGATTTTTACGTCGAAGAAATCAAAATTGCGCGTCTTTCACTATCAAAAAAGGCCGAATTTCTATGCAAATACTGCAATATCAAGCAAAATTCTTCGGTTGCGTGGCTTGATTTTCAGGACGTGGACAATATTTCGGGCGCGAAATATACGCTTGAAGATTTCCGCGGTTGTTATTGCGTCGGAGGTATTGACCTTTCGCAAACAACCGACCTGACAGCGGCTTCCATCGTGATTGAAAGGGAAAAGAAATTTTATGTATTCACACAATTCTTCATGCCGCGGGACAGCTTCGAAAAAGCCTGCGAAGAGGACACGAACACGAAGTACAGCATTTACGAAAAGCAGGGTTTCCTAAAGATTTCCGGCGAACATTTTGTGGATTACAAGGACGTTTACGGGTGGTTCATCGACCTTGTGAAGAAATACAAAATACGGCCTTTGAAAATCGGTTACGACCGGTATTCGGCGCAATATCTCATTCAGGATTTAGCAAATGACGGATTCCATATGGATGATGTGTTTCAAGGTACGAACCTTTCCCCCATACTCAAAGAGTTTGAGGGGATTATCAAGGATAAAAATATCCAAATTGGCGAAAACAATCTGCTGAAGAAGCATTTGTTGGACGTGGCCGTCCAGATCAACAGCGGCGACGGCCGCATGAAGCCGGTAAAGATCGAACCGCGCCTGCATATTGACGGATTCGTATCCGTTATCGACGCCATGACAGTGCGCAGCAAATATTATTCCGAGATCGGACGCCGACTTGCCAACAAAGCGGCGTAAGGGGGTGAAACATTGAATCTTTTGCAAAAGTTTCTATCGCGCTTCAAACGCGCGGTATATCTGGCCTTCAACCGGAGCGAATACGCACCTATGGGAACACTTCGGGATAATGAGATTGTCGGTTCGGTTGCAAACGCCATAGCAACCAACGTCGCAAAGCTTATTCCGCAGGTTATCCGTAAGGACGCAAAGGGCGTCACGATAAAAAACGACCGCCTTTCCCGCATGTTGAATATTCGGCCATGCCCGGAATGCTCTACATACGATTTCCTGTACAAAATGGCTTCGGAACTGGTGTATACGTCGAACGCCTTCGCTGTCTGCTTCTTCAATGAAGATTTCACAGAGATACAGGCCATTCAACCGGTGACGGTTCGTTCACACCGGATTTTTGAAGATGGGGGCGTCCTGTACCTTCGCTTTGTTTGGGATTTTGATGGGCTGGAATATACAGTGCCGTATCAGTTCGTTATCCATATAAAAGCGCGATACAACAAGAAACGTTTTCTTGGCACGCCGCCGGACGGTGAATTGCAGAATTCAACCGACCTTCTGGAAATCACCTACGACGGGATAAAGAACGTCATTAAAAATTCGGCTTCCCTCCGGGGATATCTGAAATACAACAACCTTGCTGACGATGAAGAACTGAAAAAGAAGGTAAAGGAATTCCAGGAAGCCTATATGACCGCAGAGAACGAAGGCGGTATCGCCGGCCTGGATAACACCTACGAATTCAAGGAAATCACGCAGCAGCCGCGGCAAATTCCAGTCACACAAGTATCGTTCTTCCGGGAAAATATCTACCGGTATTACGGAGTAAACGAAAAGATTTTGACTTCTTCGTATTCGGAAGCGGAGTGGAACAGCTTTTATGAAGCGGTTATTGAACCAATCGCCATTCAGCTTTCGCTTGAATCCACATTCAAGCTGTTCACAGAACGGGAACGCGGGTTCGGAAACAAGGTCGTTTTCACAACGAATCGGCTGCAATACGCCACGCTGCAAACCCGGTCGTCTATCGGTCAGGCCCTATATGACCGCGGGATTATCACCATAAACGAATACCGGGAACTGATGTATTTGCCGCAGATCGAGGACGGCGACGTGCGCATGGTGTCGCTGAACTATGTGAAGGCAGATGAACAAAGCGAATACCAAATCGGGAAATCAGACGAAGGGGCGCAAACAGACCCGCCGCCGGACGATATGAAACCGGCAGACCGCAAGGCGATTATTAACTACATCAAAGCACAACTACGGGAGGGGTGAAAACATGAAGATTTATAACAGCACAGGAAAGCAGATTCAAGGGAACAACCTGCGGCAGTTCTTAACCGTGAAGAATGAAACGCTTACAAGTGCGGATTTGTATTTCTACGGCGATATTGTTTCTGACTGGTTGGGTGCTTGGACGGATGCAGACCAATATCCCGAAGCAATCCGGGATTTCTTGACAGCGCAGAACGGGAAAAACCTGAATATCTACATTAACAGCGGCGGCGGATCGGTGTTCGCCGGACTTGCCATTTATAACATGCTGAAACGCCACGCCGGGTTCAAAACGGTTTATGTGGACGGCATGGCGGCTTCGATTGCTTCCGTTATCGCCCTGGCAGGCGACCGTATTATCGTTCCGTCAAATGCCTTCATCATGATACACAAGCCGTCGGTTTATTGCGAGGGCAACGCGACGGAATTTCGCAAGATTGCCGAAGACCTTGACGCTATCGAAACCGGGATTTTGAACGTCTATAAAGACCACTTGGCCGAAGGCGTTGACCTTTCGGACGTTCAAGAAATGGTGGAGGCGGAAACGTGGTTGAACGGCGAAGAAGCCGCAAAATATTTTTCCACCGAAATCGGCGCGGCGAAGGAATACGCCGCCAAAATTACCGACACCGTGAAGGCATATGCCAAAGTGCCGCAAGAGATTATCCAATCCGCGCAGGCGGGTTCAGATAATAGCGCCGCGGAAATCGCGGCAAAAATTACAACCCTTGCAATCAAGGGAATTTCGAAAGGAGTTTAAGATCATGACAGTAAAAGAAATGAAAGCCCGCTTGCGCGCCATCAATGTGGAAGCGGCAAAGGTAAAGGGCGATATGGAAGCGCTGAACAAGCTGCTTTTGGAAGCCGAAGACCTGAACACTCAAATCGAAGAAGCCGAGAATCGCGCCAGATTACAGGCCCTTGTGGACGGCGCGGCAGAAACAGACCCGCCCGCCGGAGCGGGTGAAGGTGCGGCCGGTGCAGAGGACGCGGCCACGAAGCGCGGTAAAGCGCTTATGGCCGGGAACAAGGTTAAACGTAAATTCAAGAATACCATTACTTCTTCCTCCACTGTTCTGACACAGCACACCGCGCAGGACGTAAACCCCGCCTTTAACGAGGTTTCCAGCCTGATTGACAGGGTAAAGGTGGTTCCTCTTCCTGGCGGTGAAAGCTACAAGCGCGGCTTTGTCAAAGGCTACGGAGAGGGCGATTACACCACGGAAGGCGCGGATTATACCAATGCCGAACCCACTTTCGGATATGCCGAAATGACAAAGACCAAAATCACCGCGTATTGCGAAGAGCCGGAGGAAATCGCCAAGCTGGCGCCGGCCGACTATGACCGGACAATCGGCAATTCTACTGAAATCGCCATTCGGAAGAAACTGTCCCGTCAAATCCTTGTCGGTACGGGCGGCGCGGGCAAGCTGTACGGTATCTTCTACAACCCAACGAGTACGGACGACGACATCATCGACCGCAACACCGATATTTCCGTTTCGGCAATCGATGAAACCACCCTTGACGAAATCATCTTTTCTTTTGGCGGGGATGAAGACGTGGAGGACGTGGCCGTGCTTATCCTGAACAAAGCGGACTTGAAGGCGTTTGCCACGTGCCGCAAAACCGACGGCAACAAGGCATATACCGTTGTTCGCCGCGGGAATACCGGCACAATCGACGGCGTGCCGTTCATCATCAATTCCGCGTGCAAGGCCGTTTCCGCAGCGGCAACCGCCGCCGGCGATTACTGCATGGCATACGGGCCGCTTTCGAACTACGAATTGCCCGTGTTTTCCGACATGGACATTCAGCGTTCGAACGAATACAAGTTCAAGCAGGGCCAGATTGCGCACCGCGGAGACATATTTGTCGGCGGTAATGTGGCTGCCTACAACGGCTTCCTTCGCGTAAAAAAAAAGTCCTAACGGATAACACGGAATTGGCCGTGACTTCGGAGGCGGGAAGCGAAACGGGTAAAACCTCCATTACCGTTTCCCCAACTCTCGCAGAGGGCAACAGCTATAAATACAAGGTCGCTGCAAGCCCGACTATACCGGAAATCGGGGATATTTGTTCTTCCGGCTATACCAATTGGAACGGAACGGATGAAATCACCGCAGAGAGCGGGAAAACAATCGTTATCGTGGAGGTTGACACGGACAACGCCGCCGTTGCCGTCGGTACGGCGTCCGTCGTTTCCGCGTAAGGAGGGCGGCGTATGGTTACACAGGAACTCATTGCCGCGGCGAAATTGCGCATCCGAAAGTCGTCAACCAACGTGCTTGACGAAGATGTGAAACAGCTTGCGGAAACCGCCCTTTGTGATCTGAAGCGTATCGGTGTAGCCGACAAATATTTGTCGGCCACCGACGCGCTTATCCGCGAAGCGGTGCTTACCTATGTTAATGCCAATTACGGCAGCAATCCAGACCGGGAAAAGCTGATGCAGGCGTATGACATGCTGTTAATCAAAATCAAAGGGGGCAAATATGGGAACGAATGACATCATCACCCTTGTTTGGCCACTTGACGAAGAAACAGAGGAAAAAACGGAAGTATTCGCGGAGGTCGGGAGCGTCGGGCAATCGGAATTTTTTGCCGCCGCGCAAAATGGTTTGAAAGCGCAATTTCAATTCAAGGTGTGGCCGGATGAATACAGCAATCAGCCTTATGTGGAATACGGCGGGCAGCGGTATTCCGTATACCGCACCTACGAGCCGCCGGGGCAGAAGGTTGAATTGTATGCAGGAAGCAAAGTCGGGGTGTAAGCTATGGCGAACAAAATCAACATTGGCGACCTAGAGAACACGATTGCGAAAGAGTTATCGCAATACACCCTTGAAGTAGCCGAGGGCGTGAAGGCGGCCGCCGATGAAACAGGGAAAGAACTGCTGAATAACACTCGCGCCGACGCACCGGTAAAGGAAGGCAACTACAAAAAGGCTATGGCTATTAAAACCGTGTATGAAGGCCAATTCGAAAAGCGGATCAGGTGGTATGTAAAAAAACCGCATTATAGAAAGGCACATCTGCTTGAGAAAGGTCATGCGAAGCGTGGCGGCGGCCGGGTACGCGCTTATCCTCATATCGAAAAGAATGAGGAAATCGCAAAGAAGAACTTCTCCGAGCGGGTGGAAGGGGTGATTAAAAACGGCGGTAAACAGCAAAGTTGAAGAAATGCTTTCCGTTGTTGGGCTTCCGATTGCCTATCGGCAATTCAAGCGGTATAAAAACAAAACCGTGCCGAAGCCGCCGTATTTGATTTACCTGATTCCATCCGAGAGCGGCAGCGGCGCGGACTATTGCAACCTGATATCCCGGAAACGTGTCACGGTGGAACTGTACACCACCAAAAAGGACACGTGCCTTGAAGAAATGGTGGAAAGCGCAATTTCGGCTTTTGAGTATGAGAAATACGAAGATTACATCGAAGCCGAAGAAATGTATTTGGCATCGTATGAATTTGACATCTACGAAAAGACAAGGAGGAAAAACACGTGAACAAAGAAACCGAAAAAATTGTGCTTGGCAGCGGGAAGGTGTACGTTGCCGAGTTTACCGGAACTATACCGGAAGCAAACACTGTTGAAACGGACGCGAATTTGCTTGGGTTGATTCAGGGTGGCGCCACGCTTGAATACAAACCGGAGTTTTACACGGCCGAAGACGATTTGGGGCTTGTCAGCAAAACCATTATCACGAAGGAAGAAGCGCTCTTCAAATCAGGCATTATGACGTGGTGCGGGAAAACGCTTCAAAAGCTTTGCGCGACGGCCCGGGTAACGGAAGCGGACAATAAAAGAACAGTTAAAATCGGCGGCCGTTCGAATGACGACGGAAAAAGCTACGTCATTCATTTCGTTCATGAAGACGCTACCGACGGCGACGTGCGCGTAACGGTGGTCGGAAAAAATCAGGCTGGGTTTTCGCTGGCTTTTGCAAAGGACAAAGAAACCGTTATCGACGCTGAATTCAAGGCTGCACCGCATGACAGCGAAGGAACGCTTATCATCTACGAAGAGGAAATCCCGGCGGTACAGACACAGCAGCAAAGCGAAGACGCGTCGGGTGGTGCATAACGGAGGTATGACACATGTTGGATTACACGAAGCAGGAAAAGAAATTCTTATCCGTCAAACTGATCGACGAAACAACGGTTTTCTTGGGTGTGCCCCGAAAGGCCCTTTATTCGAAGCTTACCTCCATTGAAGAAAAAATCAACGCGACGCAGGACATCGAAGTTATTTACGATGAACTGTTGCAGCTTACCGCGAATATTCTTTCAACCAACAAGGCCGGAAAGACCTATACGGCCGCCGACGTGGACGCGCTTATGGACATCGAAGACATGGCCTTGCTGATCTTTGAGTATTCGAAGTTCGCGGGAAGTATCGTAAAAAGCCCAAACTGAAAATCCCTTATTACCCGCAAAGCGGAAGTAATAAGGGACATTACGAAATAACCACCATGGGCGAACGGTTGGTTTCAGAATATTCCGGGCTGAATTTCCTTGAATTAGAGGATTTGCCGATTGATACATATTTTCTTCTGATGCGAGATGCCTTCATTTACAAGCAAAATCAAACCGAAGCCGGCCGCGAATATCTGGAAAAGTGCTGGATTTTGGAACAGACAGAGCCGGACAGAAAGGCGTTGCGGAAAAAATTCGGAAAGGAGGGGTCGGGCAGTGGCTGACAATATCAAAGGTATCACCATTGAAATCGGCGGCGACGTGTCACCGTTGAACAAGGCACTGGGAGAGGTCAACAAGGAAAGCCGCAGTATTCAAAACGAGTTGAAATCCGTTGAACGGCTTTTAAAGCTTGATCCCTCCAATACCGAACTTGTCGCCCAAAAGCAAAAACTTCTTGGAGAAGCGGTCGAAAAGTCGCGGGAGAAGCTTGATTATCTGAAAAAGGCACAGGCGCAAGTGGAAGCCGAATTTAAAAACGGCAACATGGGCGAAGCGGAATATCGTGCTTTTCAGCGTCAGGTTATCGCCGCAGAACAGGCTCTAAAATCAGCGGAAGACGCCGCAGAGGACGCGGGTGAGAAAGCGAAAAAATCAGGCGAAGACGCGCAGGAAGGCGGCAGCGGTTGGGAAAAATTCGGAAACATGGCCGCAGGTGCGGCTAAAATTGTCGTTGGAGCAGTTGGAGCGGGTGCAACGGCAATGACAGCCTTAACCAAAAAGTCGTTGGACGCTACCGGCGAACTGGAACAGAATATGGGCGGTTCGGAAGCCGTTTTCAAAGAGAGCGCGGAAAGTATGCAGAAGACGGCTGAAGAAGCTTATTCAAACATGGGGCTTTCCGCTTCTGATTTTCTGGCAACGGCGAACAAAATGGGCGCATTGTTTCAGGGGTCAGGATTCGAGATAGAAGAATCAGCCGACTTATCATCGAAGGCCATGCAGCGCGCCGCCGACGTTGCTTCTATCATGGGTTTGGACGTATCCGCCGCAATGGAGGCTGTCGCAGGGGCTGCAAAGGGCAATTTCACCATGATGGACAATCTTGGCGTTGCCATGAACGACACAGCAATAAAGGCGTATGCAGCGGAAAAAGGCTTGGTTTCCATGACGGAAGCAGAAAAGGCATTCGCCGCAATCGACATTGATCTAGCCGAATTTGGACTTGGGGCCTATTCAATAGGCGAGATGAACCAAAAGTATAACGAACTAGTGCAGACCGCGTTAAACGGCACAGGGGAAGCGATGTGGGCTGCACAGGACGCGTTGCAAAGCGTCGGCATAAGTTTTCTGGATTTACAGCAAAAAGATCCCAGCAAGCTATTTAATAAATTCGTGGATGGCGCAGAAAAGGCGGCAAACGAAATTGGCAATACCAAGCTGGATTTGACGAATCAAGAAAAAATCAGCCTTGCCATGGAAATGTTCCTTGAAAAGACTTCCTATGCAGCGGGAAACTATGCGAAGGAAAACGAAACGCTGGCCGGTTCCCTTACAACGGCAAAAGCGGCCTTTGACAATTTCCTTGCGGGGACGGGTTCCGTCGATGGGTTGGTAGATTCATTGGTGAGCGCGGCAGGGGTAATCATCGAAAACGTGGAAGCCATCGTTCCGCAGCTTGTGGATGGTATAACGAAAATTATTGAATTGTTGGTTCCGCAGTTGCCGCTGCTGTTGCAAGCGTTGCTTCCGGGCTTAATAGAAGGCGCTGTGGCGTTGGTGAGCGGGTTTGTATCAGCCTTGCCGACCATCATAAACGCACTGATTGCCATATTGCCCATGCTGTTGTCAGGGTTGCAAAGCATAATAACGGCGATCATTCAAGCGCTTCCGACGGTTGTTCGTTCCCTTGTGGCGGCCATGCCGGGCGTTATCACTCAGTTGGTGAACGCTATTATCGCCATGCTTCCGGTGATTGTGGAAACAGGAATACAGCTTCTTCTTTCACTGACACAGGGGCTTATTGATGCCATTCCGCAACTGTTGGAGGCTCTGCCAACCATTATTTCGGCTCTGCTTGACGGTATATTATCGGCTATTCCGCAGCTTATCGAAGCCGGAATACAGCTTCTGACCGCCATTGTGACGGCGCTCCCGGATATCATTCAGAAGATCGTCGAGGTATTGCCGGACATTATAACCGCCATTATAGACGCTCTTCTAACGAATCTGCCGCTTATCGTACAGGCCGGAATTGATTTGCTTGTTGCACTCATTCAGGCGCTGCCGCAGATTATAACGACCATTGTTGCGGCCCTGCCGAAAATTATCACAAGCATAATTGACGCGCTGGTCGGAAACATAGACAAGATCATTCTGGCGGGTGTGCAGTTGCTTGTCGCGCTGGTCGAGAATACGCCGAAGATTATTGTCGAAGTGGTAAAGGCAATTCCGAAAATCGTAAAAGGGATGATCGACGCATTCATAAGCTATGTTCCGAAAATGGCCGAGTGCGGATTGAATCTCATAAAAGGATTGTGGAACGGTATCAAGGATGCGGGCGCGTGGCTTTGGGATAAGATTTCCGGGTTCTTCGGCGGCATTATGGATAAAATCAAGGGCTTTTTCGGCATCAATTCGCCGTCAACCCTGTTCCGCGACATGATTGGCAAAAATCTTGTAAAAGGCATTTCCGTCGGTGTGGACGTGGAAACGCCGAACCTTCAGGATGATTTACAGAACAATCTATCGAGCGTCACGGCTGGGCTGCAAACTACGATTGACACCGAAACCGCGAAGCTTACCGTTCCGGGAGCGGCAGCCGCAGGCGTCAGCTTGGGCGGTATCTCGTTCAACATCGAAAAGTTTTACAATTCCACCGACAAGGACATGCGGCAGCTTGTCGAAGAAGCAATGGAAGTCGCAGAAGAATATATCAGAAGACGCGGGGGGGCTTTTGCATGATTATCGAAGGAATCAACCAATTTTCATACAACGGGAAACGGTCGTATGACGATATGGGCTTGATAATCACGGAACCCCCCGCGTTTTCAAGCCCGGAGAGGGATATAACCTTTACGAGCGTAAGCGGACGCAGCGGCGATATTGTGACCGACAACAAGCGGTTCAAGAACGCAGAAGGGAAATACAAGGTCGCCGCCGCGACGGACACTTTCAGTCCGGAGCAGACGGCGCGGAAAATCAAGCGTTGGCTTCAGGGAGAAGCCGGGTATTTTGTCCTGTCCGACACTTACGACCCGAATTATTTTCGCTACGCCTGCTACTCTGGACAGCTTGATATTGAAAACAAATTGCGGCTGCTTGGAAAAGCGACGCTGAAATTCAACTGCAAGCCATTCCGCTACCGGATAGACGGGCGACAGGAAATCCATATCACAGAACCGAGGAAAATCTACAACCCGGAGGACTGGGAAAGCGCCCCGTATATAAAAATCGTCGGCAGCGGCAATATTACCCTGTCTATCAATAACGATACATTCGCTTTCTTGAACGTTGACGGGTATATCGAACTGGACAGCGAAATGCACATGGCCTATAAAGGTACGGAACTTCAAAACGACAAAGTGACATTCACCACGCCACCGGCCTTTTTACCGGGGTTGAATAATCTTTCATTCACAGGAGCGGTTGACAAAATCATCATTATTCCGCGGTGGTGCTGCATATGATACCCATTCTATACAAAGCCAAAGAAGCGGACTTCACACACAACGGCGTCGGCCCGTTATGGGACGCGATTTCCTGCATTGTGACCGAGGAAAGAAACGGGATATTCGAAGCAGAATTGCAATACCCAGTAGAAGGGCCGTTATTCGATTACATACAGGAAGATTCCATTTTCAAGGCGAAGCCAAACGATACGGCAGAACCACAGCTTTTCAGGATATATAAATCGGCCAAACCATTTGACGGCGTTGTGACGTATTCAGCGGAACATATTTCTTATGAACTATCCGGGAATCCGCTTGAAAGTGTGACAGTGGCAAACGCCACCGCCACGCACGCACTGAATGCCGTTCTTTCCGCCGCCATGCTTGAACATGAGTATTCGGCGGTCAGCGACATTGAAACCCTGAATTCCACCGCGCTTTCACTTGTAAGCATCCGCGCCGCACTTGGCGGCGTCGAGGGGTCAATCCTTGATACCTACGGCGGCGAATATGAGTTTGACAACTTCAATATCAAACTGCACAAGCACCGCGGGCGCGAAACCGGAATAAAAATTGCCTATGGGAAGAACTTGACCGATTTTAAGCAGGATAAGAACATTTCCGAAGTATATACGGCCGTTTTCCCCTATGCAAAGTATACGCCGCAGCCGGAAGAGGGTTCGGAGGAAACCCCGGAAGAAGTGGTCGTCACCCTGCCGGAAAAGATCATATACAGCGATAAAGCTTCGCTTTATGCCCGTGTGCGAGTGCTGATGAAAGACTTTTCGCAGGAATTCGGCGACGGCGAAGAAATAACGGAAGCGAAATTGCGCAGCAAAGCGCAGAGTTATGTCAATACAAGCGGCTTCGATGTGCCGGCGGTAAATATAACAGTTTCCTTTGTGAACCTTTGGCAATCGCCGGAATACGCTAAATACGCCCTTTTGGAGCGGGTGAACCTTTGCGACACCGTAACCGTGGAATTTCCAAAATACAAGGTCACAGCCGCGGCAAAGGTCATAAAGACGCAGTACGATGTTCTGAAAGAGCGGTACAACGCAATTCAGCTTGGGGACGCAAAGGCAAACTTTGCGGACACATTCAGCCGAACGGCCGCTGGTGTAGAGGCGGTGCGGCAGGAAATCAAAAAGCAGGCCACCGCGCAAAGCGTGAAACTGGCGCAGGCAATCGCCAAAGCGACCGCTCTTATCACCGGACAGAATGGCGGGTATGTGGTGCTGAACCCGTCGGAAAACCCGCAGGAAATCTTGATTATGGACACCCCGGACATCGGAACGGCCGTCAATGTGTGGCGGTGGAATTCGGCTGGCTTGGGCCATAGTCAAAACGGATATAACGGCCCGTTTGAACTGGCAATCACCGCCGACGGCGCAATCGTGGCCGACTTCATTACAGCGGGAACCATCCGCGGCGCGCTGATCGAAGCGGACAGCATCAAATCTTCCGCTATTTCGCAGAGTTACAAATCGGAAGTGACAAGCGAAATCACGGGAGCCACAAACGAGGTTGAACAAGCCTTTGTTGCGGCAGATGAACAATTGCGAAGTCTGATCGCCACAGCCACGTCGGAATTGACCGGAGACATCCTGCAAACAGAACGGCAGATAAGCGAACTTGTGCAGACGGTGGAAAACCTGTCATTGTCTTTCACGACACAGTACACCGGCGGCATAAACAATATTGCGAACTCTTCGGCTCTGAACGGTGTGTCTTCAGATTGGGTGTATTCCGGCACGGTGCAGGCGCTCCAGAACAACGACACGAAGAACAACACGCTTTCCGGGGTCTGTTTCTGGATTACAAACGGGACGCTTTCGCAGGATGTCGCCGTGATAGCCGGGACAAAATATACCCTTACTCTGAAAGCGCGAAAAAGCGCCGTTCAGGGTTACATAAAGGCTATATCTGGCGGATCGGAAATCGAAGTTTTGAACACGGCGGAGGCCGCCGACTGGACGGAATACACGGTCACTTTCGTTACGGCAAGTAATCTGCTGACCGTGGAAGCGTATTCCTACGCCGATTTTTTGTATGTGGCCGATATTATGTTGACGGAGGGCGACGCGAAGCAGCGGTGGACGCCGGCGCCAAATGAAATTTACACCACCGACGTAAAAATCGACCGGCGAGGTATCCACATCACCAATACCGAGAGCGAAACCAGCACGATTATAAACAATGTCGAATTCGCGGTTTTATACCGTTCCGAAAAGGTTATTACGGTCAACAAGGACACGACCATCCTTACCAAAGCAAAGGTTGTACAGGAATTGACCGTCGGCCGGTTGAAAACCGTCAACGTGGAAGCGAACAGCGAATTGGACATAGAATCCGGCGTCGATGAAATCCTATTGGACTAAAAGCGAGGTGAGAAAATGGCTACATTTAGGAGCAATTCATACGAAGGCCGGTATTTACAGCTGGATATTGATGAAACCATCAATACAATCAACAACACATCAACGCTGAAATGGACGCTTACTTCGGCGGGCGGGGCGGTGAAATACTACACAACGGGCCCGACAACCGTTACCATAAACGGGACACAGGTATATTACAAACCGAGAATGTTGTGGGACAGCGAAGTATTTCCGGTAGCAAAAGGCAGCGTTTCGGGGTCGTTGACTGTGACGCATAATGCGGACGGAAGCAAAAGCGTTGCTGTCGGATTTTCAACAGCGATTTTTACTTCTTCGGTAACGGAACACGGCGGCACAATGCCGCTCACCAAAATAGACCGTGCCGCCCCGACAGTCAATATATCCGTGAGCGAAGTTAACGCCTATGGTGCGACCATATCGGCAACCGCTTCCGCCACCTGCGACATATGGGAATATTCCATCGATGGCGGTAGCAGTTGGACACAGTTTTCCACGACGGCCGGAACGAGCGCAAGCAAGGCTGTCACTGGCCTATCCCCGAATACATCGTACACGATAAAGGTTAGGGCGCGCAAAAAGTCAAATCAAGTGTACGGAACTTCCACCGGATCAACCATCAAAACATTAGGGAACGCTGTACTAAACAGCGTGTCAACGCTCACGGCGGACAATGCGATCGTAAACCTTATATTTAACTGGACGGTGTATTCCGCGGAGTTCGCCTATACCCTTGCAATCAAAGACGGCAGTACATCCATTTTGACTATATCAATTCCGGCACAGTCGAGCACGGGAACGTCCAGCAAAACTATCGCCCTAACTTCGGCACAGCGGACGACGCTTCTTTCGCACATGGCAAACAAGCAGTCCTTTACCGGGACATTCTTACTTACCACAAAGAGCGGATCAACGCAAATTGGTAACATATCAAATAAAACCGCCACCGTGCAGACCACAAGCGCAAACAGCGCCCCGACGTTTTTGGACTTCACCTATCAGGACAGCAACAGCGCCACGGTAGGCGTTACGGAAAACAATCAACTGTTCGTAAAGGGGTATTCTCTGCTTGCTATAACCGCAAGCGCAGCGACAGCCAAAAACGGAGCGTCTATTACACAGTATGAAGCCACAGTAGACAGAACGACTGTGAAATCCTCATCTACGACAATCTCCGTCGGCATATTGGAAACCGCGGGAAATTTAAGCCTTACTGTTAAAGCCATCGACAGCCGGGGCTATGAAAACACCGTCACGAAAACAATAACCGTCATTGATTACGAAAAGATTGCGATTGCAAGCTGTGCTGTGCGCCGCGTGAATGAGGTAGAAGCCATCACGCAAGTATCTTTTGAAGCCGATATATCCAAAATTCTTGTGAGCGGAGGGAACAAAAACGTCCTTCGCAATTTACAATACCGATACAAGAAAACAAGTGACGCAGCGTATGAGGACTATACGGCCGTTACATCACAGGTCACAGCGACCGACACGAAGATCACATTTTCATCCGATAACTTCATTTCCCTAGATTCGGATTATTCGTACGATATTCAGTTTGTGGTGTCTGACAAGCTGACAAGCGATACTTTCACGGTAACACTTCCGAGCGGGACGCCACTCATATCCAAAAGGCGAAAGAAGCTTGGCATAAACAACCGGCGGCCGCAATCGGCTTTAGATGTAAGCGGAGAAATTACCATGAACGGCGTTTTCGTGTTGGGGTATGTCGGAAAAATTGAAGGTGATTTCAACAGCTACAAACGCGGGGGCATATATGATTATTCAGGCTCCGGTGTGAATAATGCGCCGGGGAACGCCGGGATACTGGAGGTTATCACGCCGGGCGGCGGAAATGTTATCCAGAGATTCACGGAGTATACGGCTGGTTGCAAAATGTATGTCCGGTCGTTTTATAACAATACCATATGGACTTCGTGGAGTGAAAGATAAGGAGGGGAACACATGGAGTACATCAAAGAAATCACGGTCGATTTAGTTGGCGATATGCTGTTCGAATACATAACGGCTGTACAAAGCGACACGGCGCGGGCCGTGATAATTACGGTTCTAAACAACAGTCAGCTGTACACCCCACCGGAGGGGGCGCGGGCGGTTATTCGCTGCCGGAAGCCGGACGGGAACCCCGTTTTCGATGATGCTGTAATCAATGAGGACGGCACAATCACCGCGCCGCTTACCGCGCAAATGCTGGCAGCCGTCGGGAATTGTCGGTGTGAAGTCGCTCTGTATAGCGCCGACGAAAAAGTGCTTACCACCGTTCCGTTTATCGTGAAAGTGACGCCAAAGACGGTATCGGACAACGAAGTCGTAAGCACAGCAGAATATACGGCTATTGAAAAAGCGCTTGCGGAAGTTACCCGTTCCGAAGGTGTGGCGAATGCCGCCCTTGAAAAATCCACGCAAGCATTGAGCGGGCTTGCAGAGGTAGAAGCGGATATTGACGCACACACCACGGCGGCCGCCGCCGCGACGGAAAGAGCAAATACGGCAGCGGAGCGGATAGAAAGTCTTGATGCGTATACAAAAACGGAGGCGGACACCCGCTACAGCAGCGCCCTCACGGGCACAGCTTCGGGCGCGATGGCGCACATGACGGACGTGGGTATCGGCAGCCTGCGGCGGCTGGCGGTGCAGGGTGAGACCACAGAAACTGGCACGGGGGACAAGGGGCCGGATAATCCGTATGCGGTGGACGGCGTTGTACCGGCGGCGGTAAGCGCTGCGGGAAAAAATCTGATCGGGCTGGAAAACCCCTATCAGATCGCCAGCTCAGTAGAAGGGATTGGCAGCGCCACGGTGGAGCGGTACAACAATGGCGTCACCTTGACGATGCCTGCGGCAAGCTCCCATACATGGGCGGCGGAGCGGATGTGGTGGCCGATTACGGCGGGAACCTATACGCTGCAGGTGAAGATGGAAACCAACGATTCCGCCTTTACGCCGACCTTTGGTGTATACCTGAAGAAAACCCTGACGGATACGGCGGCGGCCCTTACCACCCTCACCGCGTCGGGGAGCAAAACCATTATGGTGGGAGCGTCCGGCTATATCGGGCTGTATCTGCATCTCACCATGGATACCGGGAACACCGGCGCCCGGACGGTGAGGTATTACGATATTCAGCTGGAACCAGGGAATACCGCTACCGATTATGAGCCGTATACCGGTACCACGGTAACCCTGCCGACGTTGGAACCACTGTACGGCGACGGCACGACCAACGATGAATACGACGCGGCGGCGGGGACCGAGACCCGGCGATGGAAGCGGGTGGAACTGGACAATACCCAGATATGGGCGATTGGTACCGCAGGAGGCGGAACGGAAACAGCTTGGTATCAGTCAGGACCTAACGCTATCCAGCAACCACCGAACCCTGACGGGGGGATAACCTGTACCCATCTGCCGTCCGTAACGGCAAATCAATTATGGGCTACTGACGCAATCGGGATCACTATCAGCTCAATAGGCCGCATCCAGCTCAGAGTGCCCAAAACAATTGCATCCACGGCAGCGGAATTAACCGCCTACCTGGCCGCCCAAAAGACCGCTGGGACTCCGGTTACCGTCGTCTATCAGCTGGCAACCCCGGAGGTGACGCAGCACGACCCGGAGAGGATCGTACCACCCGCGCCGGTGTGCAATGCGTATGCGGACCAGGGCGATGTGGACGTGACCTATAATCGGGATATCAACATGGCATTTCAGCAGCTACAGGCTGCGATTATAGCACAAGGAGGGAGTTTGGATGTTTGACTTGCGAGAATGGGTAAAGAGCGGATTAATCCAGGGGTATGCATCCAGGGAGTTTTCGCGGCCAGGGATTATCACCATGACAGCCAACTACATTATTCGGGGGCTGCTGACGGAGGCGGACGCGGCGGAGATCGACGCGGCTTGCCCGGAACCGGAGCCTATCTTGGAAACACCGATTGAAGAAACGGAGGAAATCGTATGAACATCATCACCTGTTATCAAACAAAGAATCCCTGCTACCAAAAGGGCACCCCCATGAAGCCGGTGGGGATCGTGGTGCACAGCACCGGGGCGAACAACCCCAACCTCTGCCGGTATGTGGATTGTCCGGAGCAGCTGGGAATCAACCGCTACGGGAACCACTGGAACCGGGCGGACGCCCAAACCCTGGTGCATGGGGCCATCGGCAAAGATAAAAACGGCCGTGTCGCGGTGGTGAACACCCTGCCCTATACCATGGCCGCCTGGGGTGTGGGCGGCGGTAAAAAGGGTAGCTACAACTACGATCCCACCGGGCATATCCAGTTTGAGATGTTGGAGGACGATCTTGTCAGCTGCGATTATCTGGCTGAGGTGCTGGCGGCGGCGGTGGAATACTGCGCCCTGCTCTGCCGGGAATACGGCCTGACGGCGGAGAGCATCGTCAGCCACAGGGAGACCCACGCGCTGGGATACGGTTCCAACCACGGAGACCCGGAGAACTGGCTGAACCGGCACGGGCTGACAATGGAGGATTTCCGGGCAGCGGTTAAAGCAATCCTGGAAAAATCCGACGATACCAAAGTGGTGGAATATACTGTAGTACGAGGTGACAGCCTGGCCCGTATCGCCCGGCGGTATGGCACCACCTGGCAGGAACTGGCCGCTTACAACGGTATTGCCAACCCGTCCTTGATCCGTGTGGGACAGATCATTCGCATCCCGGGAGACAATGCGCCAGAGCCGGAACCAGATGGCAATCCCTACGCCGAGCCCACCGGACTGCTGCGGATGGGCAGCAAGGGCCGGGAAGTCATGTGGGTGCAGTGGGAACTTGACCGGCTGGACTATGAGTGCGGCGACATCGACGGCATATGGGGAGACAAGACGGAGGCCGCGGTTAAGTCGCTGCAACAGACCGCCGGAATCAAGGTGGACGGTATTGTCGGGCCGGACACCATTGCCGCGTTAAAGGCTGCTGAGACCCCCAAACAGCCCACAACCTACACGGTGGTATTCGGTGATAGTCTGTCCAGGATTGGCAGCAAATTGGGCGTATCTTGGCGGGATATCGCCGCAGCCAACAATATTACCGAGCCTTGGATCATCCGGCCCGGGCAAGTGCTGATTATTCCGGGGGTGTAAGGTGATGGACACGGCGGTTATCGTGGCAATTATCTCCCTGGTGGGGACGCTGCTGGGCAGCGGCGGCGGGGTGCTGGTATCCTCCAAACTGACGGCCTACCGGCTGCAGCAGCTGGAGAACAAGGTGCAGGAACATAACAACTATGCCCGCCGTCTGCCGGTGGTGGAGGAACAGATCAAGGTTATGAATCATAGAGTATCCGACTTGGAGGCTCACGAAGAAAGGAACAGAATATAATGGAAATCATCGGTTACATCATGGACAACGCGCTTATCCTGATCCCGGCACTGGTGATTATCGGCGCGATCATCAAAGAGATTGAGGCAATCCCCAACAAGTGGATTCCGTTGATCCTGCTGCCCCTGGGTATCGCCGGGGCGTTGTTCCTGGGCGGCCTGTCGGCAGACAGCGTTATCCAGGGAATTTTGGTGACCGGCGCGGCGGTTTATGGCAATCAGATCGTCAAACAGCTGGGGAAAAAGGAATAAAGAGAGCGGGGGCCTGCCGAAGTGGTAGGCCCCCGTTTTTTTGTGTATAAAAAAGTAGCTGCACGACATTAATCGCACAGCTACTTTCTGTGATTAAAAGACAAAGGATAAAACTGTTTTGCAGAATTCAATGAGCGGCATAGCATACAAATAGAAAACTGCTTTTGCAATTTCAAAACCACCTGTCGTATAGAGTAATGCAAATACAAACAAAAGCATAATAACTGTGCCCACAATCGCTCCGGCAGACCTTTTTACGGCATTCAATTTATACACCCCCTTTCTTACATTTATGCCAACAATATATCATGGAAATATTTCCTTATCAAGAGATTGATTGAAAAGTTAACCGAAAAGTAATCGTTTATTCATAGTAAGGCAAAAAGATACCGGGGCATCTTATTGAGGGCTTCCGACATATGTCTTCTGGATTGTATAATATAGTGGGGAGTATATTATAAACTAAATATGGTAAAATATTATTGTAGCAT
>ENA-UOJE01000521-UOJE01000521.1-human-gut-metagenome-genome-assembly--contig:-C23-NODE-521-length-43135-cov-25.759076_pt1 | contig 43135 bp, 30 predicted proteins | sample MGYA00242341_ERZ723888 | MGnify/ENA metagenome assembly ERZ723888 | reverse complement strand
CCTATGAAGAAAAACACCCATGACAGCGAGGAAACCGCTTGATTAAAACCCTGTCGAAAGCGCAGAAGATGGAACGAGAAAAGTTCCGTATTCCGCGCAGCGTACAGGACGCCATTCCCGTCCGCCGCATTTTTGCGGATGGGATTTTCCAAGTCGGCAACCAGTATTCCAAAACATGGTCGTTTACCGACATCAACTACGCCATCGCCAGTAAAGAGGACAAAACGTCCATGTTCCTTGATTACTCGGAACTGCTGAACGCCCTCGACTCCGGCGCATCGGCAAAAATCACAATTTACAACCGCCGCATCAACAAGGCCGAGTTTGAGCACAGCGTCCTGCTGCCAGACAAGGATGATGGTCTGGACGAATATCGCCACGAATTCAACCAGATGCTGACCGCACAGGTCACCGGCACCAGCAACAGCATTGTGCGGGAACGCTATCTGACCGTGAGCGTGGTAAAGCGCAACCCAGACGAGGCCCGCAGCTACTTTGCCCGCGTCGGCACGGATCTGGTGACGCACCTTGCCCAGCTTTCCTCGGTGGCAACCGAACTGACGCTGAACGAGCGCCTGCATATTTTCCGCGACTTTTTCAAAGCAGGGGAACAGGCTGCGGCGGAGTTCAATATCCACGAACACGCCAAACGCGGCCAGCATTTCAAGGATTGGCTCTGCCCGGACAGCATGGAGTTTGCCGCCGACCATTTCAAGCTGGATGCCCGTTATGGTCGGGTGCTGTATTTGCAGGACTATGCCAGCTACATCAAGGACAGCTTTGTGTCGGAACTCTGCGACCTTGACCGTGACTTGATGTTATCCATCGATATCCTGCCTGTGCCAACGGACGAAGCCGCCCGCCAGCTGCAAAGCACGCTGTTAGGGATCGAGACGAACGTCACCAACTGGCAGCGCCGCCAGAACGCCAACAACAATTTTACCGCGACAGTTCCTTACGATATGGAGTTGCAGCGCAAGGAGACCAAGGAGATGCTCGACGACCTGACGACCCGCGACCAGCGGATGATGTTCGGATTGGTGACACTGGTGCATCTGGCCGACAGCAAGGAGCAGCTCGACAGCGACACCGAAACGCTCTACTCCACGGCGCGTAAGCACCTGTGCCAGCTTTCCACGCTGCGCTGGCAGCAGAAGGACGGGCTGGACACGGTGCTGCCGTATGGGCTGCGAAAAATCCAAGCCCTGCGAACCCTTACCACCGAAAGCACCGCTGTGCTGATTCCGTTTCGGGCGCAGGAAATCATGCAACCGAACGGTCTGTACTATGGGCAGAACGCCGTCAGCAAGAACATGATCGTGGCAGATCGCCGCTTGCTGCTCAACGGCAACAGTTTCCGTTTGGGCGTGTCCGGCTCCGGCAAGAGCATGAGCGCTAAGGAAGAAATCGTGCAGATCGCGCTTTCCACCGAGGATGACATTCTCATTCTCGACCCGGAGTCGGAGTTCGGCTATCTGACCGAAGCCCTTGGCGGTGAAGTCATCCGCATCTCGGCCACGTCCGACACCCATATCAACGCGCTGGACATGGACCGTGCCTACGGTGACGAGCGCAATCCTATCGTCAGCAAGTCGGAGTTTGTGCTGTCGCTGTTCGAGCAGCTCATCGGTGACGGCATGGTGACGGCGAAAGAAAAGTCCATCCTCGGTCGCTGCACCGAGCAGGTGTACCTGCCCTACATCCGCAACGGTTATAAAGGCACTCCGCCCACGCTGCAGGACTTTTACCGTCTGCTCCAAATGCAGCCGGAACCCGAAGCACAGGGACTGGCGCTATCGTCCGAGTTGTTCATTACCGGCACACTGAACACCTTTGCCCGGCATACCAATGTGGACACGCAGGCGCGAATCATTGCCTACGATATCCGCGAACTGGGCGAGCAGCTTATGCCGCTGGGGATGCTGGTGACGTTGGATGCCATTTATAACCGCGTCATCCAGAACTGGAAGAAAGGCCGCAGAACATGGATTTTCTGCGATGAGTTTTACAGGGCGAGACGTTCTGTGACTTAATAGGTCACAGGGTCAATGAGATTTATTGATACAACTAATAGAATGTTGCTCAAATGAGTGGCTAACACCACAAAGGGGCGCACATAAACTGCCTACGGCATGAGTAGCAGCGCCATGTGAAAATGTCGGAAAGCTAGGCTGGAGAGCAAAAATTCGACCCAAACAGTTTTAGCTGTGGAAATGTTTGTAGAGGTACAGGCTGTCGAAGATTATGTAGTGGGCTGTATATGGTGAGAATCCCGCAAGGGGGACGAACTGACGATTTAAAGGGTCTAAAATTCGAATGCGTTGAAAAGCGTATGTCCTAACAGGACGCTGATTACCGAAAAGTAGTTGGGTAGAAATGAAAGTCGGAATACTGTTAAAGGCAGTATAAATCAGCAGGCTCAAAGGAAGCACCTAAGTACAGTATCGCATTCTATTGGAACGTCGGAAGCAGCAAACGGTGAGCAGTGGCGACTGCTAAGACCCGTTGGCAGACAAATACATAAGCTGCCTTTATTGTTGTGAAAGCGGAGGCACGAGCGATGAAATTTCTGTAATGGAAATGGAGCAACAGCCTCTAGTGGGAGTGCCGCAACTAGCAGCGGCACAAAAGTAAGTGCAATAAAATAATGTAGTCAACATTCATAGGTTCGAGTATGACTAAGAGAAACCAACCAACAAAGGTGGTGTTGACTATGCGAAGAAAGGATATCAGAAAGCGGAAAGGTATTCGGTACGCCGAATACTACAATATGGTAGAAATTCAAGACGAATTATATCGGCAAGGAATGATGAAAAAGAAATTCTACCATCTTATGCCGATAATTGCCAGTCCACAAAATATCCGACTGGCATATCGCAATCTGAAAAATAACAAAGGAAGTAATACTCCCGGTGTAGATGGAAAAACCTTTGCTGACTATGCAAAACTTGAAGATGTTGAACTAATAAGAAAAGTGCAGGAAAAGCTGCTCAACTATCAGCCCAAGGCTGTTAGGCGTGTATACATTCCTAAATCAAACGGGAAATTGCGCCCATTAGGGATTCCGACTGTACTGGATAGATTAGTACAACAGAGCATATGCTCTGTAAAGAAGGGTATGCAGATGTGTTATTTGAACTTGGGAACCGTATGTCACCCTTACAAAGTGTGGAATACTGCGATAACAGACTGGCAAGGTTTGTGGCATCCAAAGGAAAGTGCGAAATCACAGGGAAATTGTTATCTGTGAATGAAGTTCACTGTCATCACTTTCTGCCGCGACATCTAGGTGGAACAGACCAGTATTCAAATTTGCGTATAGTTCATGTGGATGTACACAGGCTTATCCATGCTACTACTCCGGAAAGTATTCAATTTTACTTGCGAAAAACAGGTTGTTATAAGAAACCATGTCTTGATAAAATCAACCGCTGGCGTGCAAGTGCCAATCTTCCCGCTATTACGTTATAAAAAAAATATATAATCCTTACTTTGAAAGTGACTGCATTAACAATGAAAAACTTATCCCATGGAACGCCGTGTGCAGTGAAAGCTGCTTGCACGGTGTGGACCGGGGCGAAAGGCTCGAAAGAGTCTGACCTATCGGTATTTTTGTTCCGCTACGAGTACAGCGCCAACTTTTTCTATAAGCTGTGGAAACGGATTCGTAAGTACAACGGACTTGTGACCGGGCTGACGCAGAATGTGGACGAACTGCTGCGCTCCGACACCGCCCGCCTGATGTTGGCAAACTCGGAATTTCTGGTCATGCTGAACCAGAGCGCCACAGACCGCGTGGAACTAGCGAAGCTGCTGAACATCTCCGACAACCAGCTTGGCTACGTCACCAATGTCCCTGCAGGCTGCGGGCTGATTCGGTGCGCGGGCAATATTGTTCCATTCACCAATTCCTTCCCGAAGGATACAAAGCTCTATAAATTGATGTCGACCAACCCGTCTGAGAAAAGGGAGTAAAGCCATGCAATACAAAAATAAAGGACCGCCGAAGCGGTCCGAAGGGGTGCTACAAACTTGAATTCGACGCTATGATATTTCCTTTTCGTCATCTCTCGGTGGTCGAACATAGCGTAGCATTTCTTTTACACAAGCACCGAATTGCAAGAAATTGGATTTTGCTTCTTTTAGTGTTATTCCATGATTGGAGTCGCTTGGCTCGTTATCAGAAGTGATGAACGGGTCATTCTCCCAAAAGCAAACGGGACAAATATACCCACAATCTTCATCTGCCGGGACATTGTAGGTAAGAAATCCACAACAAGGACATGGATATTTTTTCATTACGGAGTTTGTTCGCCCCTTTCATTTTTCAAATTTATAGACCTATTTTAATGCTGCCAAATATTGTTTTCCAAATCCCGCAGCCGTCCCTTATAGTCATCTATCAGAGCCTGAACATTTTCCCCCTGCGGGAAGGTCACCAGATAGCCGTCCCCAGCTTCATGAAAGCCGATGATTCCGGCAAGCCCTGCCATCTCGGCCACTTTCAGCAGGGTGTGGTAGTCATACTCGGCGGCACTGATATATAAATTCATGGGAGAAACCTCGCGTTTCAGAGAGATGATTCTATTATAGCAACATCTTTTCATAATTGCAAAGAAAATGCTGTATCGTCCAGAATCGGAAGATACAGCATTGCTTTTTATATGTAATGGCCCTTTAGCCCAATTTGTTGTCTGGCCTTGACCGAGCGATTGCTCTGGCATGGTCTAAGGCGCAGTGGTGTGCGGGATGCTTCCCGCGTTTGTTTTGATTACGAGACTTATTATAGCGGCGACTTGTGTGTAGAATTTAAAAGCTGTTTGAACGATTTTGAAATTCAATTTGAATAATTTATGACGTGGGGTGATGCCATGAAAGATATTAAAGAAAAGCCAACCGCGCATATGCCGAGAAGCAATGCAACCGGGGAAATCCCGAAAGCTGCGCTGAAAAAGGCGTGGACGGAGGCCAAGGAGAAAAGCCGAACCATGCTGCGGGAAAGCACTTCTACACAGGGAGACGGTGATTATACAGCTGCGCAAGATACCAGCTCGGTGGTAACCGATACATCCTATTCGGTCATCAAGCAAAACACAGATTTCACCGTGCAGCAGGGGCGCAAGATTGCGCGCAAACAGGCAGAAAAATACCGGGAACGACACGCCGCTGAACAGGTCGAGACCGCCCGCGCCCATGCCGCCAATGAGCGCGGTGTCAGCCCGAAACAGGCTGGGCACGACACGCTGACCGATGCAGAGCAGCGCTCGCGCCGTGGGGCGGATTTGCCCCGCCAGCGAGCAAAAGAAAAAGCCGTCACCGCCAAGACCGTGCCGCGCGATATTCGCGGTGTGACCCAAAGTCAGCGCCAACTGCGAACCGCCGCAAATGAAACTGTGTGGAGCATAACAACCCAAGCACAAATGCAGACTCGTACCCGTCAAGTGCAGCTTGCTATCAAGAAAGCCGCCAGCAGCACCTGCAAGACGGCTGTGGCGGTGCGCTCGGCAATACGGCATTTTCTTGTCGGCCTGCACAGTCTTGTCGCGGCCATTGCTGCAGGGATTAGCGTGGCACTCAGTATTATTATTGTCATCAGCCTTGTGGCCTTTGTGTCCGGCTCGGCCTATGGCATCTTTTTTGCCGCCAATGCCCCCAACGCCGACACAATTACCGTGCAACAGGCAGTAGAAACACTGACAGCAGAATACCGCGACAGGCTGGAAGAAATCTCCGACACCGTACAGCATGACCGCCAAGACATTACAGCCAACGATGACGTGTACTACATTCGTTGGCAAGATGTCCTGGCGGTCTTTTCTTCGTATGTTTCAGGAAATGAACAAGGCGCACCCGTTGCGGCACTGACAGAGGAGCAGGTAGATAAACTGCGGGAAACTATGTGGGCGATGAATGCGGTGGATTGTTCCACCCACCCGGAGACTACCACAATAGAAACTACCGATGAGGACGGCAACCCGACTACCACAGAAATCACCGAAACTGTCCTCGTAATCGAACTGACCCACAAAACACCCGACGAGATGGCGGCAGACTATCACTTTTCCACCCGCCAGAATACTTATCTGCAATTGCTGCAGGACCCGCAGTACGAAGAGCTATGGGCAGAACTACTCGGCGGCTTTGCACAGGGCGGCGGTGAGCTTATGACTCCGGACAGCACCCGCATCCCGACAGGCACCCTGCAATGGCCGCTGCCTGTCGCGGGTACGATTACTTCTCAATTTGGTCACCGCGTGGACCCCATCACCGGCGAGGTAAGCTCCCACACCGGCACCGACATTGCCTGTGCCGAGGGTACGCCGATTCTCGCCGCCGCAGATGGCGTGGTCACTGTTGCCAACGGCCTTGACAGCTGGGGCGGCAGCTACGGCTATTACATCCAAATCGATCACGGCGGAGGGCTGGAAACTTTGTATGCACACTGTTCGTCCATCTGTGTAACTACCGGTCAGCAGGTGCAGGCCGGGCAGGTCATTGGCTATGTCGGGCATACAGGAAGGGCAACAGGCTCACATTTGCATTTCGAGATACACATAAATAAAATTAGGAAGGACGCAATGAGTTATTTCGGGATGCAATATTGAGAACAGGTTTACAATTTGCAGCCGGTCACGGTCTGCTCAGCGCACGATCAGGACATAGGGATCAAACAGTTGTTCATGCAGCTCGTCCATGGCCTGTTCGGGGTCGGAAATATCGGTCAGCCAGAGCGAATAGTCATACTGGCAGAATCCGGACAAATCCATCTTGAAGTTTGTTTCCCAGTTGTTGTTCATGACCCAGGAATACAGCGGGCGGGCATTGTTTTCTGCTGCGCCGTCGCACAGGCGGATGGGGTGATGCTGCATCTCGCCGGTATAGAACATGGGAACATCTCTGGCTGCAATCAACACGCCGCCTTCGGGGGAAAGGCGTGCCGCGCCGTCATCCGACATATAGAATTCCATGCAGGTGCCGGGCAGCTGGTCAATGCCGGGGCGGAAAGCCTCACGCGCACCCTTGCGAAGCACGGTTTCGTTGCCGGGACGGTTCAGATCAAGCGACAGGAAAACACTCTCCACTTCGTCCGAAATTGTCTTGCCAAGTTCCAGGGTAAAGTCAATGCGGGGAATTGCTTCATACAGTTTCAGCAGAACATCAGCTTTTACTGTACCGGCAAGGCTGTAATGCAGACGCAACTGGGTGAACACAGGACCATGTTCCATGCAGGTGATTTCCATCAGTTTTCCGATGTGCGTTTCTGCGTGTTTGCCGCGAATATTGCGACCCAGTGCGCGGCGCTCCTCGTAAGAAGAGAACGGCACCTCCTGATGCAGAGGCGTACGCTGGTACACCGGCGTGAAGAATGGAATGGCAGTGCCGGCCATTTCGGTTCCAGTGCGCTTATCCACAAACGAAGTGATGCCATCGCCCGGCTTATAGCAGATGCGGAAGAATTTGTTTTCCACTTCATACGGCAGGCGGTACGTCACCGGGTCGTAGTCATTCACAATATCCCGTACTTCTTCAGCGCCCATATAGCAGTGACGTGTATTCAGCGTTTCCGGAGCTTTGTGACGGGCAGTGTAGATGTATTCTTTTTCTTCGCCGTAAGACAGCGTATCAATAAAGCTGATTTTGCGTCCGCGCGGGTGAGGGGATACCTGGCAGGTGTACAGGTTTCCTGCCAAATCACGCACCTCAACATCTTCAAGTGCAAGAGTTTCAATATAAAACTCGATCAGCTGGGGTTGGCTCGTGTGGCTGACGCCTACCGCACGCACAGCACCGGTGGTGTTGTAGTAGCGGAGCATATCGCCTTTCTTCTCGGCAATGGAGCAAAGCATAAGGGAGGCGGCTTCATGCGCCTTGGATGCGTAGCTGTTCTTACGCATATCCAGGTTCAGCACCATCGTGTCATATGGGTTAGTGATGGTGGAAGAATGTCCCCATGTATGCTCTGCATACAGCATCAAGTTGTCCTGCACGGTTTCGGACAATGCCGGATAGCGTGCTTCTGCATCCGGGTCCAGACGGTTTGCAAGCTGCCAACGGTGGTCGGCATCCTTGTAGTGCTTGACCGCATAAGGGGTACTGCCGACACCATTGGCCCACCAGTCCGTCCAGTCACCGCGGTAAACAGGTGCATCCGTAAGTTTCGGCGCGATGGCAGCGTACAGTTCCTGCAGCGAAACCATCTCAACGCGGACTTCCTGACCGTACTTTTCATTATAAGCACGGATGGTTTCCATAATCTCGGCAGACGGCGGCGCATTATCGCTGAAAACACCGGACACTGCGGTTACGATGAAATCATACGAATAGCCCTCGGTTTCACATTCGGTCAGATACTTGTCAAGATTTGTATGCAGCTGATCCGAGAAGGAAGTGCCGGCGTCGGCATCTTCACCCAGACGGTTGCGCATCATCCAGTTGACAGCGTGGTTGGGCTGAAGCCCCAGCACATTGCCCAGATTATAATGTTCGCCGTTCCAGACCAGCAGCCGCTGTCCGGAAGCGTTTTCCCAGAAGAAGGCATTCTGGTTCTGGTACAGCGGATACATACCGTGGTGGCAGTGAACATTCGTGAAGAAGAACTCCACACCGTTTTCAATCATGGCGTCACGGTAGCCCATGGAGAATCCATTGACATCGGCTGCCATGGCTGTGTGAATTTTTGTGCCGAACGGTTGCAGCTTGTCCTGCCATTTGGCCAGACGCTTGCCGAATACATCCGCATTGACAAGATCATTGAAGTTCAGATAGTTGGCCGAAATACCGATTTTGCCTTCCTTGACAAAACGGGCAAAGTCAGCGCGGTCGTCCTCACTGGCCTGTTTCCAGAACTCCTCTACGCAGTACAGCGTTTCGCAGTTCCAGCGGAAGTCAGCATATTCCGGCTGACGCATCATGGACAGCACGGTTTTGATATAGTTGACCTGAATTGCAATAACGCGTTCCTGCAGATCCGTGTAGCCTATGTCCGTGTGGGAATGATGGACAACATAGACCGTCTTGATGGAATGTGCCATGATAAAATACCTCCTAATATTTGATTTGCGGTTTTCGGGGGAAAGCCACAGACTTTTGAGATTGATAAAATGCCGGCGATTCTACACCGGATGTGCCACAATGCATACCGGTGCAGGGCAGGATATTTCTGCTGTTTCCTGTTTTAGAAGTCCCGTCTTTTCATCCCTGCGGAAGCAGGTGATGCAGCCGCTGTCCTGATTGGCAGCCAGCAGCATATAGAATAACTCAGTTACGAACACAGGCAAGAATGACCTTGACCTCGCTGCCGTCCGGGCTGTAAATTTCGTAATCACCAGCCGCTTGGGGAACAATACAGGTTTCTGCATAGTGCAGCTCCAGCGGCGGGAACGCATCGCTTTTGCTGCGCAGAACCGCCCGCGTACCATCAACCAGGTTCAGCATATGCACACTGCCGTTGCGATGTACCGGCAGGGCAGAAGATGTTGTAAAGCGGAATGTGTCCAGAAACTCCCGTTCATGCAGACCGGTGCGCACAACTGTTCCGTTTTCGCCGGTATAAACTTCTGCCACTGCGTTGACAAGGTTTCTGTGAACCCATTCGGTATTACGGTACCATTGGATGTTGGCCGCACCATGTTCAAGGTGGATGGGACGAGGCTTGCCGTCAAGGTCAACGCGACCCCAGTCCCAGAGCTTGAATGTGAAAATATACGGCGTAGCGCTGATTTCCAGCACCATGGTATCTGCGCCGGAGCAATGTACAGTGCCGGCCGGAATCAGCACATGGTCATGCTTCTTGACAGGAATCTTGTTGACAAATTTTTCTGCAGGGAAAGGCTTGCCGCCGTTCTGGGCTGCCTGCAGGGCGCTGACCATTTCTTCCGGCTTTGTACCGGTTTTAATGCCCAGATAGACGCAAGGGGCTTCGCCGGCAGCATCCAGAAGATAGTAGCTCTCATCCTGTGTATAGTGCATATGGAAATGGCTCTGGATGTATTCGGTCAGGGGGTGAACCTGAAGCGAAAGGTTCTGACCGTGCATGGTGTCCAGCATATCAAAACGAATGGGAAATTCCTTGCCGAAGCGCGCATGAACACGGTCGCCCAGAAGCTCACGCGGGTGCGCATAGACAAGGTTGAGCGCCGGTGTTTCCACAACACAGGAACCGAAATCCAACAGCAGGCTGTTTTCTTCCGGAACACCGTCAAAGCTCCATGCATAGTTGCTGCCGTTTTCGGGCAGGTCAAAATGCGTTTTCATCCAGTCGCCGCCCCAGACGCCCGGGTCAAAGTAAGGCACCATGCGGAACGGCTGCGCCGCAGCTTTGGACAGTGCTTCGCGGTAAGCAGCGCCCGGCACAATGGCAGGGTCACCGGCTGATGTGGTATCGAGATAATAGTCAAAAACCGGCAGCAGTTTGTCTTTGATCCGGTCGCCCCAGCGCCATTCGGCAAAATAGCCGCGCTTATATTTCGCGCGCTGCGGCAGGTCATGCATGGCTGTATGCCAGTTGTCCTGCCCTTTGCGAAAACGGAGCTGAATTTCCCACCGCGTAATGTCCGCATAGATGGTGATGTCTGCACGTTCCACAAGAGAGGCGCCGACACCGTAAACAAGTACCAGACCATCCGTTACAGCATCAATTTTTTCCCGGACGGCGCGCAGCGCCTCTTCCGGGTAAAAATCTTTCATCTGCCAGGTGGTCATGATGCCGAACACAGGGTCGTCCGTCAGTTCGTGCTCAATCTTTGCATCCAACTCGGCAGGCGAGATGGCCAGATCATCTGCGTGAATGATAAGTTCAGCGTGTGGGAACAGTGCAAGGATCTCCGCTTGATCGGTACCGGGATAACATTCAACCGTCACAACGGTTTTGTTGCTGCCTGCACACAGGGCGCGCAGTTCCTGCTTTACGGCATCCGTTCCACGCGCAGCATGGGCGGCGGCATCGACCTGTATGGTGGGAAAGCGCCGGTAAGGGTAAGTAGAGGGATTCGGCATAAAAGGCACCTGCTTTCGGATGTTTTTGTGTGATACCATCAACATACACGGAAACAGAATAAATGTCAATACATTTCTGAATAAAATTAAAATTAGTAATTACATCTTTACAAATTGCCGCCTGCATGGTATACTTGATTCAGAAGTTCTGTGTAGCATAAATCTGCGCTGTGACAATATTTTTGCGTGGAGAACACCAGACGCAGCACATCAGCAGGGAGGTTAGATATATTATGTCGCAGCCGCGATATCTTCAGATTGTACAGCAGTTGAGGGATCGGATACAGAACGGGGAATACCCGCCGAACACCCGCATTCCCACAGAAAACGAGCTGTCTGTTTCTATGGGGGTAAGCCGCCCCACGGTTCGTCAGGCGCTGAACCTGCTTGAACAGGAAGGACGCCTGACAAGGGTCAAGGGAAGCGGCACCTATGTGACAGAACCAAAAATACAGCACGAATCCACGCGGTTCGTGATCGGCTATCAGGAAGAAAGCCGGGAACGGCACAACCACCTGCACACCAGCGTGCTGGCACTGCAAAAAGAAAAACCGGGCAAGCTTGCCGCCAAAGCACTGGGTCTTGCCGAGGGGGAACGCGTGACCCGGATGGTTCGGCTGCGCTGGCTGGAAGGTATGTATAACGGTTGCCCCATTGTGTATACAACGGTGTATGTGCCGGTACGCCTTTTCCCGGAAATGGAAGAACAAAACTTTACGGATGCATCCTTTTACGAAATGCTGGACAGTCGCGGGCTGACCGTCATGCGAACCTCTCAGCGACTGGATGTGCGTATGCCCCCGGCAGAGGTCGCGGCAGAGCTTAAACTGTCGCCTTTTGAACCGACAGTCTATATTGTCTCGACCGGCTATAGCCAGAACGGTATTGCGGTGGAATACAGCGAAAGCTATTATCCGGCAAGCCGGAGCAGTTTTAATATTGAAATCAACCGGGGGAGATAAAATGCAGGAAGTGTATCTGTGTCTGGATGTGGGCGGTACGGAAATCAAGGCTGCGCCTCTGGATAAAAGAGGAAATTTTCTGGCACCTGTCCGCCATTTCCCGGCAATGGCCGGCGCGGACAGGCAAACGTTGCTTGAAAACTTTGGTTGGATTTTTAGCAGTATCTGCCCGGAAAATGCTGTTCCCATTGAAATTGATCTTGCGTTTCCGGGACCGTTTGACTATAAAAACGGCATCTGCCTTTTACAAGGACTGGACAAATACGATGCACTGTACGGCTGCAATCTGCGCCGAGCATTCTCCGAAATCAGCGGCTTGCCGGAGCAAAGGATTCAATTTATCAATGATGCAGCGGCCTTTGCGTTGGGGGAAATGACCTTTGGTCAGGCGACGCAAGCCGGGCGAGCTCTGTTTGTAGCAGTGGGAACCGGCTGCGGCAGTGCATTTGGGGTGAACGGATTTCTGGCTGAAGAAGGTACACCCGGTGTGCCGCCAAACGGATATTTTTATAATGCACCGTTTCGGGACAGCTGCGTAGACGACTATATTTCCCGGCGGGGGCTGGAAAAGCTGTCCGGCGAGATGCTGGGTGTGCCGCTGGATGGTCGTGCGCTTGCTGAACGCATCGCCGCCGGGGACGAACGGGCCAAAGCTTGTTTCCGGTGCTTTGGTGAACAGCTGTGCGATGCATTGCAGCCGCAGATCGAAGCATTCTGTCCGGACACGCTCTGCATGGGGGACAGATTATGGAAAGCGCGGCATTATTTCTGCACCCGTTGGAAAAACTTTGTACAAACAAGAAGATTACTTTATATATTACACAGGATACTTCTCTGCGGACTATGCAGGGGCTGACAAGAGCTGCCAGCCGGTAGGCATATATCAATCTGCTTATATATCTGGAAAAATTTCAGTCCATGGAGCACTTCAAACAGGAACTCGTCGAATATCTGGATTACTACAACAACCGCAGAATCAGAGCAAAACGAAAGGGCTTGCCGCCTGCAATTCACAGACAACAAGCCCTTTCGGCTACTTGAACAATTTTTACTTCAAAATATGGCCCTGACTTTTTGGGATCACCTCAAAACCGCGGATGTCCTGCTATTTATTTGGTGAAAAAACCATGTAGCTGATTGCTTTATAGAATAGACTCGTCAGGATTTGAAGCTTTTGGATCGGATGCCAGCACGCCGCGGTAAAGCACTTCGGAAGAAACGTAACTGACTTCGGGCGCCGCTTTCGGGTGTTCTATCACAAAAAGAATCTTGGCGGCCAAGCGAGAACCGATGGTTTTCGGCTTTACATCGACTGTTGTAATACGGTCGGCAACGTTCAAATATTCGCTGTTGTTGTCAAAGCCCGTCAGTACGATACGTCCTTCAGGGTCTATCCCTTTTTCTTCAAGATAACGCTGGATGAAATGAGCAATATAGTCGCTGGCACAGACGATACCGTCCGGCATGGTTGGCAAAAAGTCCAGAAAGTGACTGATTTCCTCATAATGGGTACGAAGACCCAATGACCCGGTAAGGTAAAGACTGGGGTTTGGAATGATCCCATGCTCATGCAGCGCATCCAGAAATCCCTCGTAGCGTTCTTTGTTTGTCTGGGCATATTCTACATCGCCTATGAAACTGAGCTTTCGGCATCCATGACGGAGCAGATTGCTTGTAATCTGCCGGATAAGGTCGCGACCCTCAATAATGAGCAGATCCCCATGTAACTGGTTATAGGGGACAGAAGGAACCGTGTCCAGAAAAACCTTTGGTATAGGTAAAGAGGATAACAGCCGCAGCAAGGGCGCAGAGTACGTGTTCAGTACAATGACACCATCTACTGTACCGTTTGTCAAAGGCTCCGGCAACACATAGCCCGCTTTGTAATTTGTGGGAAGATATGTGTACATGAGGTTGACATTATGCTCGGAAAGATCTTTGGCAATCTGATGGATAATCTGCATCCAGAAAAGAGAGGACTCCGGTCGGCACACGGCTACCGCTACGGTGCGTGTGTGGGGAGGCAGTTGAGCAGAGACGGTCGCAGTGGTATCCTGAGAGGGAGTGTGGAAATAGCCCATCTCGGTGGCTTTTTGATGGATTTGGGCACGCATAGAATCCGAAACGCCGGGACGGTTGCTTAGCGCTTTCCATACGGTGATTCTGGAAACAGAAAGAGCATCAGCAATATCCTGCATGGTTGGTTTGCTCATGAAAGAAAGCCTCCGTTTTTTGAGTTTATAGTAAGTATAGCACAATCATAAGAGAAAAGCAACACGAAAAGTTAACTTTTGCTAATGTTTGATGTTGAAAATGTTGGCTATCTTGCACAAAAAAACAATGCGAAAACCGTTGATATGCACGAATATAATGAAACGGTGCGCGATTTGTGCAAAATGACGATTGACAGGTACAAAAGTAAATGTTAATATTTGACTAACAAATGGCAACGAATGCTGACTATGGAGTTAACGCTTAGTTAGCACGAAATGCTGGCAGCTGTTAACACTTGGCTCGCCAAAAGAAAGGGGCACATTCTATGAAAAAGGATAAGCCGGCAGTTTCAACTTCAACGAAGCCACGCCGCAAACGTTGGACGAGTGATGACACGGAGCTGACACTGCTGGGGCTTCCGGCAGCCATCTGGTATGCGGTCTTTTGCTACCTGCCTATGTTCGGTCTGATTATTGCGTTCAAGAATTTCAAGATCACTCCGGGAAGGGGTTTCCTTTACAGCTTATTTCACAGTGACTGGGCAGGATTTGATAACTTCAAATTCTTTCTTACCAGCAACACCTTTACCATGCTGCTGCGCAATACGCTGTTATATAACATCTTATTTATCGTATTGAACATTGTAATTCCGGTTACATTGGCTGTGCTGATTAACCAGATTTACAGCCGAATCGCTTCTAAAGCATACCAGACCATGATGTTCTTCCCGTACTTCCTTTCGTGGGTTGTTGTCAGCTACTTTGTCTACGCCTTCCTGAACCCCGACAAGGGCTTGATGAACACTATCATACAGTTTTTCGGCGGCGATAAAATCATGTGGTATTCTCAGCCAAAATGGTGGCCGCTGATTTTGACTTTCATGCAGGTCTGGAAATCCATGGGCTATAATATGGTTGTCTACCTTGCAAGTATTACCGGCATTGACAGTACGCTGTACGAGGCGGCAACGCTGGACGGCGCGACCAAGTGGCAGCAGACCAAATATATTACACTGCCGGCACTGAAACCCATCATCGTTATGATGTTCATTCTGAATGTCGGCCACATCTTCTATTCCGATTTCGGCTTGTTCTATCAGGTTACGCAGGGTGTTCCCAACTCACTGTACAACGTTGCCAGCACATTTGACACCTATGTCTACCAGGCTTTGCAGAGCAATGTGACAATCGGCAGAACTGCTGCCGCAGGTTTGTTCCAGGCTGCATGCTGCTGCGCGACCGTTCTGGTTGCCAACTTCATCGTTTCCAAGATTGATGAAGAAAGCGCGATTATTTGATGAAGGGAGAACACACAAATGACTCTGGCAGAAAAGCATAAGATAAAGGCCGAAGAAAAAAAGCTGGAAAAAGAGGAAGCTCGTGCGGCGTTCCGCTTAAACCAGATTAAGCCGACAACGAATGCCTGCTTTAACATTCTGTTTGTACTGCTTTCCTTCGTCTGTCTGTTTCCGGTGTTCTACGTCTTTATGATTTCCGTTTCCTCCACGGATTCTATCACAAAGTACGGGTACAGGCTTTTCCCGGATACATATTCCACGGCGGCGTACACGTTCCTTTGGAATGAACGCGGAACGATTTTTAATTCACTCATAATTTCCGTGGTGGTCACGGTTATGGGTACGGTGCTGGGTGTGCTGCTGACCACAATGATTGGCTATGTGCTTTCCCGCCCGAACTATAAACTCAAAGGCTTCTTCACTTGGATGGTGTTCATCCCGATGATTTTCAATGGCGGCATGGTTGCAAACTATGTGGTTGTTGCCAATATGCTGCGTTTGAACAACACCATCTGGTGTCTGATTCTGCCGCTGGCGATGAGCAGCTTCAATGTTATTATCTGCAAGACCTTCTTCCGAACAACGGTACCGGATTCCATCATTGAGTCGGCAAAGATTGACGGCGCATCCCAGATGAAAATTTTCTGGCGTATCGTGGTGCCCATCTCCAAGCCTGTTTTTGCCACCATTGCACTGTTCCTGACGTTTGGCTACTGGAATGACTGGTTCCAGTCCGCCCTGTATATTTCGGATTCCAAGCTGGTATCCTTGCAGGCACTGCTGAACAACATGATGAAGAACCTGGAGTACATCGCCAATAACCCCAGCGCAGGTCTGAGTCTGCAGCAGTACCGTAACTCGATGCCGTCCGAATCCGTTCGTATGGCAATCGCAATCATTATCGTCATTCCCATTGCGTGCGCGTATCCGTTCTTCCAGAAGTACTTTATTTCCGGTCTGACGGTTGGTGCGGTTAAGGGCTAAGAGAAAGACTCTGAAAAAGAAAAACACTGTATAAGAACATCGATGCTAACAAATAAGCCCATTCAATTTTCCCACCACATTTGGTTCTGTTCCCCTATAAGGGGAATGAAGATACACAACTTTACACAAGCAAAGGAGAAAAACAGATGAAAAAGTTCAACAAAGTGCTTGCGCTGGGCATGGCCGGTTCCATGGCCCTCAGCATGGCAGCCTGCGGCGGCAGTTCCTCTTCTGCCTCCACCGGCACCGATGGCAGCAGCACCTCTACGGCTGCTCCTACGGCTGCTCCCTCCAAGGACGTCGTCACCCTGAAATGGGTGGCCGTTGGTTCTGGCATGCCTTCTAACTACGATGCATGGCTGGCACAGATTAACCCGTATCTGGAAGATAAGATCGGCGTCAACATCGACATGGATGTTATCTCCTGGGGCGACTGGGACACCCGCCGCAATGTTATTGTGAACACCAGCGGTGAATACGACATCCTGTTCACCAACGTCAACACCTATAACAACGACGTCAATACCGGTGCTTTCCTGGATATCACCGATATGGTCAAGGAAGCGGCTCCTGAACTGTACGCTTCCGTTCCGGAAGATTATTGGAAAGCCTGCGAAGTGGGCGGACGTGTTTATGGTGTGCCTACCTACAAGGATTCTTCTCAGAGCGAGTACGTTGTCTGGGATAAGGCAAAGATCGAGGCTGCCGGCTATGACTATACCAAGGAGCTGGGCATCACCGACCTGGATGAACTGACTGCGCCCCTGAAGGCTATCAAGGACACTGACGGCGAGGCTTCCTTCCCTCTGAACAAAAACGGCGGCGGCTACCAGTCCTATATGTATGACCAGCTTGGCGCCGGTCTGTATCCCCTGGGTGTGCGCTATGATGACAGCGAGGGTAAGGTTGTTGCTACTGTTGAGCAGGATGACATGAAGCAGATTCTGAAAACCTTCCATGAGTGGTACAACGAAGGTATCATCAACTCTGACGCTGCAACCCGTCCCGAAGATGCAAACTACAAGGCTTGCTCCATTGCACAGGGCTGGTCCGGTGCGGCAATCACTTCCTGGGGTCCGCAGCTCGGCGTTGAGTGCGTTGCCCAGAAGTGGGGCCCGACCATCGTTTCCAATGAAACTGTCCGCGGCTCTATGAACTGCATCTCCGCTAACTGCGCCTATCCCGAAAAAGCACTGCAATTCCTGCAGCTGGTAAACACCGACACCTACGTCCGTGACCTGTTCTACTACGGCGTTCAGGGCGACAACTGGGATTACACCGATGACAGCAAAACCTTCGTCCATAAGAACAACGCGGATTGGTCTATGGCCGGTTACACCCAGGGCAGCTTCTTCGCTATCACCCCGACCGACGATTTCGATTTCAACCAGTTCGACGAAGTTAAAGAACTGAACGAAAAGGCTGAGCCTTCTGTCCTGCTTGGTTTCACTCTCGACACCACCTCCATCGCTGATGAACTGGCAAACTGCATCCAGATTGCAGAGCGTTACAAGGGCGAGCTGCTGACCGGTACTGCTGATCCCGAAGTCATGGTTCCCCAGATGATGAAAGAACTGCGCGCTGCCGGCTTTGACAAGATCGTTGCTGAGGCACAGAGCCAGGTTGACGCTTTCATGGCTACCAATAAGTAATCTTTAAAAAATCCAAATACTATCCCTGCAGGCAGGGAAACCTTCGGGAGCGGAACGCTGAGTTCCCGCTCCCGATTTATTTTAAGTACACAAGGAGAATCAAGTATGGCTAAAATCATCGGCAGCGCACTGCCCAATATTCCGTGGCAGGAACCGCCTGCAAACACCCGCACCCCTTTCTGGCGCTATGATGCAAACCCCATCATCGGTCGTGACGGCAACGCCCGTTCCAACAGCGTGTTCAACAGCGCCGTTGTGCCTTTCAAGGATGGCTTTGCCGGCGTATTCCGCTGCGACAGCCTGTCCATCAGCATGGATATTTTCGCAGGCTTCAGCAAGGACGGTCTGCACTGGGATATTGAGGATACCCCGATTCATCTGGTAGGGGACGACCCGGAGGTCACAACCCGTGAATACCGCTATGACCCCCGTGTATGCTATATGGACGGCAAATACTATGTGACCTGGTGCAACGGCTACCACGGACCCACCATCGGCATTGCGTGGACGGATGACTTCAAGACATTCCACCAGCTGGAAAATGCCTTCCTGCCGTACAACCGTAACGGTGTCCTTTTCCCGCGCAAGATTCAGGGGCGCTACATGATGATGAGCCGCCCGAGCGATACCGGGCATACCCCCTTCGGCGATATTTTTGTCAGCCAGAGCGAGGATATGGTATACTGGGGACGCCACCGCTTTATGATGGGTGCTGTAAAAGGCGATGAATCTGCATGGCAGAGCATGAAAATTGGCCCCGGCCCCATCCCCATTGAAACCGATGAGGGCTGGCTGCTGATTTACCATGGTGTTATCAACACCTGCAACGGCTATGTATACCGCATTGGTGCTGCTCTGCTGGATATTGACGAGCCGTGGAAGGTAAAATACCGCGGCAAGGATTACCTGCTGGCTCCTCATGAGCTGTATGAGTGTGTAGGCGACGTGCCGAACGTGACCTTCCCCTGCGCCACCTTGACGGATGCCGCGACCGGTCGTATTGCGATGTACTACGGCTGTGCCGATACCGTGACCGGTCTGGCGTTCACCACGGTGGATCGTGTATTGGACTATATCAAGAAGAACTCTTTCTGATGTTAAAGGGGCAAAGAGATGCCACAGGATAACATTTTGCTGATACCACGATTTCGGTGTAGATACGTTCCACTAACGCAAACAAAAATGCAAAAAACAGCCAGCTTTGAATTGCTGGAAGCCTCGTTATGAGGGAAAGGAAAGACCTATGCGCACCATTGATTTTCTTGACAAGCGCGTCACAGGTATCTGCAATGAGCTGAAAAAGCTTTCTGTAAAACAGAAGTTTGAAACGAGCGACTGGCTCATAAAGCCGGGCAACTTCCTGCGCCCGGAAGATGCCGATGCAGACCCTGCACCGTTTGAACCCTTTGACAGCCGCACCATGCATTGGTACGGACCGGACAAGCATTACTGGTTCCGCGCGGATGTGGCTGTGCCGCAGGAAATGGACGGAAAACCGCTGTGGATGCACGTCTGCACCCAGATTGATGAGTGGGACGATGCCAAAAACCCGCAGTTCCTGCTGTTTGTGGACGGCAAGGTGACACAGGGCGTGGATATGAACCACCGCGACATCCTGCTGGACCGCTGCGCCAAGGGCGGTCAAAAGTACCGTCTGGAATTGCAGTCCTACACCGGAATCCTGCATACCGAATTCAACCTGATTGTAGACCTGCGGGAAATCGACCCCGAAATTGAGGGTCTTTACTACGATATGGTTGTGCCACTGGAGGCTTTTCCCCGGTTGGAAGAGGACGGCAAAGCCCGCCGCGATCTGGAAAACGTGCTGAACGAGGCTGTCAATCTGATCGACCTGCGCACACCTTATAACGAGAGTTTCTATCAAAGCATTGCTGCTGCCCGCCGGTATCTGGCAAAAGCACTTTATACCGACCTTGCCGGTCATGAGGAAGTCATTGCAAGCTGCATTGGTCACACGCACATTGACGTGGCATGGTGGTGGACTGTTGCACAGACCCGGGAAAAAGTGTGCCGCAGTTTTGCAACTGTGCTGAAACTGATGGACGAATACCCCAACTACAAGTTTATGTCCAGCCAGCCGCAGCTGTATTACTTCCTGAAGCAGCGCTACCCCGAGCTGTATGAGCAGATCAAACAGCGCGTGACAGAGGGACGCTGGGAACCCGAAGGCGGTATGTGGGTTGAAGCAGACTGCAACCTGACCAGCGGAGAAAGTCTGGTGCGCCAGTTCCTGTACGGCAAGCGTTTCTTCAAGGAAGAGTTCGGTGTGGACAACCGCATCCTCTGGCTGCCGGACGTATTCGGCTATTCGGGCGCACTGCCGCAGATTATGGCAAAGTGCGGCATTGATTATTTCATGACCACAAAACTGGCATGGAACCAGTTCAACAAAATGCCTTACGACACCTTCAAGTGGCGCGGCATTGACGGCACCGAAATCCTGACCCACCTTGTCACAACGCTGGGGGTCGGTCAGAGCGAGAATGACTTCTTCACGACTTACAACGGCATCCTGCATCCCGATGCGCTGATCGGCGGCTGGCACCGCTACCAGCAGAAGGACATCAACAATGATATCCTGATTTCCTACGGTTACGGTGACGGCGGCGGCGGTCCGACCCGCGCCATGCTGGAAACCTCCACCCGTATGGAAAAGGGCATCGAGGGACTGCCCAAAGTGCGTCAGGCATTTGCACGCACCTACTTTGATGAGCTGGCTGAGCGTGTGAAGGACAACCGCCGCCTGCCCACATGGGAAGGTGAACTCTACTTTGAGTATCACCGCGGCACATACACCTCCATGGCGCGCAACAAGCGTTCCAACCGTAAGATTGAGCTGCACATGATGGACTTGGAACTGCTCAGCCTGCTGGCACAAGCCAAGGTCGCATACCCAGAGGCAGAAATCGACAAGCTGTGGCATGGAATCCTCATCAATCAGTTCCATGATATTCTGCCCGGTTCCTCCATCCACGAAGTATACGAAGTCACCAAAAAAGAATATGCCGAGATGGAAGCCGAAATCACGGCACTGCGCGAGGAGCGCCTAAATGCACTGACCCCCGCAGGCGAAGGTGTTACCGTGTACAACACCACCGGCTTTGCCCGCAGCGATGTGGTTGAACTGGGCGACTGCAAGGCAGAGGCTTTGCAGGACGAGGCCGGCAATGTTTATCCCGTACAGAAAACAGCCGAGGGTGCTGTGGCGTTCCTGAACAACCTGCCTGCCAAGGGCAGCAAAACGTTTGCGGTCGTACCGGCACAGGCATCGGCTGCGCCCTTCGAGATTGCTGCTGACGGACATAAGATCGACACCCCGTTCTATACGGTCACCTTTGATGAACACGGTCAGATGACCGGCATCTTTGACAAAGAGAACCGCCGCGAAGTGCTCAAGCCCGGTCAGGCAGGCAACCTCTTCCGCGTATATGAGGATAAGCCCATCTATTATGACAACTGGGATATCGATATTTTCTATACCGAAAAGTTCTGGGATGTCACCGACCTGCAGGACTTCACATGGACGGAGAACGGTCCCGTGCGCGCCACACTGCACATCGAACGCAATTACAGCAACTCCACCCTGGTGCAGGATATCCATTTCTATGCAAAGCAGCGCCGGATTGAGTTTGTTACAACCGTGGACTGGCACGAACACCAGAGCCTGCTGAAGGTTCACTTCCCGGTAAATGTCCATACTGACGAAGCTACGTTTGAAATCCAGTACGGCAACCTGACCCGCAAGACGCACGCCAACACCAGCTGGGATCGCGCACGCTTTGAAAGCTGCGGTCAGAAGTGGATGGACCTGAGCGAAGGACATTACGGCGTCAGTATGCTGAACGACTGCAAGTACGGTCATTCCGTCAAGGATTCTGTGATTGGGCTGACCCTGATTAAGTCCGGCATTGAGCCGAATCCTACCACGGATCAGGAAGTTCACCATTTCACATACGCCATTTATCCGCACGCCGAAAAATGGCAGGAAGCCGGCACGGTGCCGCAGGCGTTCTTCCTGAACCAGCCCGCGTTGGCTGTGCAGGGCGGAAAGCCGGGCGAAAGCTTCAGCCTTGCCGGACTGGATGCACCCAATGTGGTGCTGGAAACCATCAAACGCGCCGAGGATGGCGATGGTGCCATTGTGCGTATGTATGAGTGCGAGAACAGCCTGACAAATGTCACCCTGGACTGGAACCTTCCCTTCCATGCGGCAGAAAGCTGCAACTGTCTGGAACAGCCCGACGGCGAGCCGGTTGAAGTCAAAGACGGCAAGATTACCTTTACGGTAAAGCCGTATGAAATCAAGACAATTCGTATCCGTTAAATAACAAAGTCCGAACATTCTGCACGGGCGGTTGGCAATGCGCCCGCCGCCCGTGCCTTTTTTTGGAGGAAATGATGATGGAGTTTATTCCGAATCCACATAAGATCGAACACCCTGCAGGAATTCATATGCTGGACAATCAGAGCCGAATCACCCTGTGGCAGACCGAACCCGCCGCGTTGCTTTATGCACAGATGCTGCAGGGCTGCCTGCGGGAGTACGCCGGGCTGGAAGTGCCGTTCACCCGCGGTAAGCCCCGGGCAGGTGACGCCGTACTTACGGTGGATACCGCCCTGCCGCAAAACCGTTACACGCTGAGCATTATGCCGGAATGCATCACGCTGAAAGCCGGCAGCGATGAAGCGCTGTGCAACGGTGTGCAGACACTGTGCCAGTATATTGAACAGCACGGAGCCGTACTGCCCGCACTGGAAATTGAGGACTGGCCCGATCTTGCCAACAGAGGCTATTATCAGGACTGCTCCCGCGGACGTGTCCCGAAGCTGGACTACCTGAAACAGGTGGCAGATATTCTCTGCCGCTACAAGATCAACCAATGGCAGCTTTATATTGAGCACACCTATCTTTTCCGTGACCTGAGCGAAGCATGGCGTGAGGATACGCCGCTGACCGCGCAGGAGATCATGGAGCTGGATGATTACTGCGCAGCCCGGCACATTGAACTCGTTCCTTCCTTGTCTACCTTCGGGCATATGTACCGTATTCTCAGCACAAAAACCTGTTGCGACCTCTGCGAGCTGCCTGACTCGGAAAAGATTCCGTTCAGTTATACCTATGCAGGGAATCACCATACCCTGAACGTATCCAATCCCGATGCGCTGGGGTTTGTAAAAGGGCTGATTGACGAATACCGCCCGCTTTTCCGCAGCAGCAAATTCAATATCTGTGATGACGAAACGTTCGATTTGGGCAAGGGGCGCAGCAAGGCACTCGCCGAGGAGCAGAGCGAGCGCAGCCTGTATCTCAGCCATGTGAAAGCGCTGTGCGAATATCTTGTTGCACAGGGAGTGACACCGCAGTTCTGGGGCGACATCATGTGGCGCTTCCCGGAAAGCTGTGCCGAGCTGCCCAAGGAAACCATCTGCCTGAACTGGGGCTATCTGCCGCATCAGCGGGAAAATGAGATCCGGGATATTGCCGCCAGCGGGATTACACAGTATGCCTGCCCCGGCGTTTGTGGCTGGAACCGTTGGATGCCTCTGATGTACAATTCTTACCTGAATATCCGTACCATGTGCCACCATGCACACAAGTACAACGCCATCGGCCTTTTGAACACGGACTGGGGCGATTATGGTCATGTCAATGACCCGCGCCTGACGATTCCGGGCGTCCTGTACGGTGCAGCGTTCGGTTGGAATGCAGAGCCTGTGGAATTTGACGAGCTGAACGAAGCCGTTTCCCGCCTGTATTACGGCGATGCCACCGGGCAGTTTGTCGGCCTGATGGCAAAACTGCAGGACTATGAAGTCTTTGACTGGCGGAATACCGTCAACTGGATGGAATGTGATGAGAAAACCCGCGCCGAGATCCTTTCTGAGGTTGACTTTACAAAGATTGACGATGCCAACCGCGCCGTAGAAAAGGCAAAGGCGGATATCCTTGCGGACGCAGCAAACCTTCCTGCCGGCAAAAAGCAGATTGTACAGGTACTCTGCCAGACGGCAGACATCATTGTGCTGTGGAACCGTATTGGCGCATGGCTCAATGCAGGCTGCCCGCACGGCCCCGAAGCAGATGCCATGGCAGCCGCGCTGGAACACTGGCTGCAGCGCTACCGTGCGCAGTGGCGTCAGGTCAGCAAAGAAAGCAGCCTGCCGGTTCTGACGAACCTGATCTGCCGTTACGCGGATCTTCTTCGCGGACGCGCTTACGGAACCGTGGAGGCGCCTGCCGGGAGGTAAGCCATGGGCTGGCTTTATCAGTTGTTTTTCCCAGCGCATACGCCGTCCGAAGATGAGCTGCAAGCCGGACGACATCGTATTATTGCCGAAGGCGCAGTGGCCGGCGTGATTTATGCCGTTGCCACCGGCAACTTTCTGGCCGGGTATTTGAGCAGCCTTGGGGCGTCCGTATCCTTATGCGCCGCAGCGGCCATGATACCGTCTTTCGGGTGCGTACTGCAGTTTATCTCGCCCTTTGTGTTTGAACGGATGCACCACCGCAAACTGGCTATATGGCTTATGTGCGTGGTGTTCCGGCTTTCGGTCAGCAGCATCCTGCTGATACCGCTGGCTCTGCCGGACCCCGGTCATGCCCGCGCTGTGGTGCTGGTGCTTTATACCATCGGCTTTTTCTCTGCGGGGCTTGTTACGCCGGGGCTGGAACACATGGTTTTGGGCATCGCCCCCCAAGGCGGGCGCGGTCAGTTCTACGCCGTCAAGAGCATTATCGGAACCTGCGTTTCCAGCGCGGCAACACTTGCACTTGGTCGCGTACTGGATTATTATCTGGAACAGGGGCAGGGCTATACCGGCTTTCTTATCATCGGTATTGTCAGCCTGTCGCTTACTGTGGTGGATGCCGTTCTGCTTGCTTCGGTAAGAGAGAACCCGGTAAAATTCACCTCCAAAATGCGCCCGGCGGATATTCTGCGCCCAGTGCGCGACCCTGCTTACCGTCCATTGCTTTTTTACTGCATCATCGGCGGGCTGACTGGCGGCTTTGCTTCTCCGTTCCTTTCCGTGTATGAGCTGCGGGTGCTGGGGCTCAGCCACACCTTCATCACATCGGTGGGTGTCGTGTCCGCTGTTGTGGGCATGGCAGGCAGCTGGGTGTGGGGGCGGCTGGCCGACCGCACTGCGTGGAACTGCGTTATTTGGCTTACTGCATTCCTGAATCTTTCCTGCACGCTGGGCTGGTCCTTTGTGCGCCCTTCCTTTGCACATTTGGTTGCGCCGGTTCTGATTGTCGTTGCGGCGGGCTGTGCAGGCGGCGCATCACTGGCAAGCACAAACCTGCAGTTTGCGTTAAGTCCTGAGAGTGGTAAAACCGCTTACTTTGGCGTAACAGCTGCCATGAGCAGCATTGCCACCTGCACATCAGCCGCAGTGGGAACCGCCATCCAGCCCCTGCTGGAAAAATCTATGGGGGACAGCTCAATTTCGCTGCTGTTTTTTGTGGCGGGCATCGGCGGTTTTGCCAACCTGATTATAAATGGGCGAAAATTGCCCTCTGTAACATAAAGGGAGAAAAAAGATGTACCCATACCAGAACCCGGATCTTTCGACAGAAGAGCGCATTAGCGACCTGATGAGCCGGATGACCCTTGAAGAAAAGATCCTGCAGACAGATCAGTATTATTCCGGCGATTTTACAACGCAGGACGAAAACGGCAAGGTTACCGCCGTGGATATGCAGCGGTTTGATGCACTGATGCAGCACAATAGTGTCGGCAGTGTGCAACTGCGCGGTATGACTGCTGCCCAAGCCAATGTTGTGCAGCGGTATGCCATAGAAAACACACGTCTTGGCATCCCATACCTTTTTAGCGAGGAAGCACTGCATGGGCTGATGACAAACAACGCAACCAGTTTTCCGCAGCAAATTGGTCTGGCGGCAAGCTTTGAGCCTGAACTCGGGCGCGAGATGGGACACGCCATTGCGGCAGAGTCCCGGGCTTGCGGGATTCACGAAACATACAGCCCCGTCATGGATCTGATTCGTGATCCACGGTATGGTCGCGCGGAAGAATCCTATGGTGAGGACACATACCTTTGTGCGGAGTTTGCACGCGAAACCGTATTGGGTATGCAGGGGACAGACCTGACAGCGCCGGACGCCGTGGCTGCCGAACCCAAGCACTACGTCGGCTACGGCAACCCTGTGGGGGGACTGAACTGCGCCCCCTCCACCATGGGACGGCACGATGTATTCAGCGACTGCCTGCCTGTCTTTGAAGCGGCTTTTGCGGACGGAAAAGCGTGCGACGCTATGTGCAGCTACAACTCCATCGACAGTATTCCGGTATCCATGGACCATGAGCTTTTAACGGATGTCCTGCGCGGGCAGTTTGGTATGCCGGGGTTTGTTCGCAGCGACCTGACGGCGGTTTCCCGCCTGTATGACTGGCACTTTATTGCCGAAACGCCGGAGGAGGCCATCCGCCTTGGTCTGGAAGCCGGTGTAGACTTGCAGCTTTACGACTTTCCGCATGACGTCTGGCAGAAAGCGATTGCCCACCTGATTGAAAGCGGTTCCATGAAGATGTCGGTGCTGGATACGGCGTGTCGGCGTGTGCTGCGTATGAAATTTGCACTGGGGTTGTTTGAAAATCCTTATACGGATGAAAAACGCGCCGATAAAATCCTGCGCTGCCCGGAACACCTGACCACCGCGGAAAAAATAGCGGAAAAATCCATCGTACTGCTCAAGAATGACGGTTTGCTGCCAATCAGAAAAGACCTGCACAGCGTGGCAGTCATCGGTCCGGCAGCTGATACGGTTTCTTATGGCGACTATACCGAAACACGCGGTCGCAAAGGCGGGGTTTCTGTGCTGGACGGAATCCGTGCTGCAGTCAGCCCCGAAACCGAGGTGCTGTATGAGCGCGGCTGCAACTTCCTGGGGCAGGCACTGCACCCGTTTGATCCGTCCATGCTGCGCGATGAAAACGGCGAATCCGGGCTGACAGGCCGCTATTATAACGGACCTGTGCCGCAGGGCGAACCGGTGCAGGTTCGCACGGATCGTACCGTCAACTTCAACTGGATTTTCGCGCTGCCGCATCCTGCACTGGATGCCAAGTGTTTCAGCGTTGCCTGGACGGGTTCTGTGGTCATGCCCCGCACAATGGATGGCTGCATCGGGCTGAGCACGCAGGACAGCATGCGCCTGTATGTGGATGACAAACTGCTGATTGATGGCTGGGGCAAGGAAAAAAGCGCTGATCAGGCATTGGATTTCCACTTTGAGGCCGGACGCACTTATAAAATCCGCATTGAGTTTGTCAACGACCGGCGGGGTGCCCGCGTGATTTTCGGGTACAGCGCCGGGCGGGAAAATTTCCCCGCCGCAGTGGAAGCCGCACGCAAAGCGGATGTCGCCATCCTTTGCATGGGCGACAACGAGGAGACCAGCGGCGAGAACTTTGACCGCACCGACCTGAACCTGCCCGGTCGGCAGCTTGAGCTGGTACAGGCTGTTTATGCAACCGGAACCCCTGTGGTGCTGGTGCTGCAAAGCGGACGCCCCATTACGGCAAATTGGGAAAACGATCATCTGCCTGCCATTCTGGAGGCGTGGTTCCCCGGTGAGCAGGGCGGCACCGCTATTGCAAAAACACTGTTTGGCAATGCAGCCCCGGGTGGACGGCTTCCCATCACATTCCCGCGCAGTGTCGGGCAGATTCCCTGCCATTACAGCCGGCGACCCGGCGGCGGAAAACGGTATGTGGAGATGGACTGGCTGCCGCTGTATCCGTTTGGCTACGGTCTGACCTACACAACGTTTGCTTACAGCGATATGACCCTGAGTCGCAGTGTGATCGGTCCGCAGGACACGGTCACTGTCAGTGTCACAGTCACCAATACCGGCAAGTACACCGGCGATGCCGTGCCGCAGCTGTATGTGCGGGATATGTTCAGCTCCGTCGTGAAGCCGGAACGCCAGCTGGCAGCTTTCCGCCGTCTGACGCTTGCACCCGGTGAAAGCCGTCGGGTGGAACTGACCATCGGGCCAAAGCAGCTGCGTACCCTTGGTCCCGATTATGTATGGCGGGTAGAACCCGGAAAATTTGAACTCCAGCTTGGCGACAATGCGGAAAATATTCTGCTGCGCGCCGACCTGACCGTAGAGTAAAACAAGGAAGGAGAAACGGCATATGTTGTATCTGGGCGTAGATCTTGGCGGCACAAACATCAAGGCCGCACTCGTGAACAGCGAGGGCGAAATTCTGTGCGAAGCCGGCATCCCGACGAACCTGCCGCGTCCGGCGGAAGCGGTCTGCGATGACATTGCAACGCTGTGCCTGCAGCTGGCAGAAGGAAAGGACGTTGCAGGTGTTGGTGTCGGATGTCCGGGAACTGTGGACGGCGGAACCGTGCTGTATTCCAACAATCTGGACTGGCATGATTTTGCAATGGAGGAATATCTGGCTCAAAAGATAGGTCTGCCGGTTGTCGTTGGCAATGATGCAAACGTTGCTGCATTGGGCGAAGCCCTTGCGGGCTGCGCTAAAGGCGCACAGAGTACCGTTGTCGTTACTTTGGGAACCGGCGTTGGTGCAGGCGTTGTACTGGATGGAAAACTGCTGACAGGCTACACCGGCGCTGCCTCCGAAGCCGGACACATGGTTGTTCTGGACACACCGGACGCCCCGCGCTGCACCTGCGGTCGCCCCGGCTGCCTTGAGGCACTAGCCAGTGCAACCGCACTGATCCGCATGACAAAAGAAGCACGGCTTGCCCACCCGGAAAGTGCGCTGAACGTGCTGGCCGCAAAGCCGGAAGACGTGAACGGTCGCACGGCATTTGATGCCGCTGCGCAGGGGGATGCCGCCGCACAGCAGGTTGTGGATACCTACATTCATTATCTTGCGGTAGGCATTGCCAACCTGATCAACATCTTTTTCCCGGAGGTCATCGGGCTGTCCGGCGGTGTAGCCAACCAGGGTGAAAACCTGCTGAAGCCGCTGCGTGCCGCCGTGGAGCCCATGGTGTTCGGACATGATTTTGCCCAAAAACATACCCGCATTACAGCCTGCACGCTGGGCTACCGCGCAGGGGTCATCGGTGCAGCCCTGCTGGCCAAAAGCCGCATGGAATGAGGAAAATTAAGATGGACATCAAAAAAGAATATGAGCGATGGCTTGCTAATGCAACGGCAGATGCCGATGTTGCCGCCGAACTGAAAACGCTGGATGATGCAAAAGTCGAGGATGCATTCTACCGTGACCTTGCCTTTGGCACGGGTGGTCTGCGCGGCGTAATCGGTGCGGGTACTAACCGCATGAATATTTACACGGTCGCAAAAGCATCGCAGGGCTTGGCTGACTATCTGAAGAAAAACTTTGCAGAACCTTCTGTGGCAATCGGCTATGACAGCCGCATCAAGAGCGACGTGTTCGCAAAAGTTGCCGCTGGTGTGTTTGCAGCAAATGGAGTGAAAGTCAATATCTGGCCTGTTCTGATGCCTGTTCCTACAGTGTCCTTTGCGACCCGTTATCTGCATACCTCTGCGGGTGTCATGGTCACCGCTTCCCACAACCCCGGCAAATACAACGGCTACAAGGTTTACGGCGCAGATGGCTGCCAGATTACCACTGAGGCTGCTGCGGAGATTCTTGCCGAAATCGAGAAGCTGGACATTTTTGCAGACGTCAAGACTAGCGATTTTGAAGCAGGTGTTACAAGCGGCAACATCCAGTACATCCCGGACGAAGTCTATACCGCATTTGTGAATGAGGTCAAGAATCAGTCTGTCCTGTTTGGCGAAGAAGTCAATAAGGATGTGGCTATTGTTTACAGCCCGCTGAACGGCACCGGCCTGAAGCCTGTGACCCGCACACTGAAGGAGATGGGCTACACCAACATCACCGTGGTCAAGGAGCAGGAGCAGCCGGACGGGAACTTCCCGACTTGCCCGTACCCGAATCCGGAGATTAAAGAAGCTATGGCACTGGGCATGGAGTATGCCAAAAAGTGCAATGCGGATTTACTGCTTGCCACCGACCCGGACTGCGATCGTGTGGGCATTGCAGTCAAGAACAAGGCGGGTAAATATGAACTGCTGACCGGAAACCAGACAGGTATGCTGTTACTGGATTATATTTGCTGCCAGCGTGTGAAACACGGCAAGATGCCCGCCGACCCGGTCATGGTTAAGACCATCGTGACGATGGATATGGGGGAACAGATTGCCACCCATTATGGTTTGCGGACAATCAATGTGCTGACGGGATTCAAGTTTATCGGTGAGCAGATTGGCAAGCTGGAAAAGCAGGGCAGGGCAGACAGCTATGTGTTCGGCTTTGAGGAAAGCTACGGCTACCTGACCGGCTCCTACGTCCGCGATAAGGACGGCGTGGACGGTGCTTACATGATCTGCGAGATGTTCAGCTACTACGCCACCAAGGGCATCAGCCTGCTGGATAAGCTGGACGAGCTGTACAAGACCTATGGCTACTGCCTGAACACCCTGCACAGCTACGAGTTCGACGGCAGCGCCGGTTTTGCCAAGATGCAGAGCATTATGCAGGCATTCCGCGGCAATATCAAAGCGTTTGGCGGTAAGAAGGTTGTAAAGCTGCTGGATTATGCTTATGGCCTGGACGGGCTGCCCAAGTCTGAAGTGCTGAAGTTCCTGCTGGAAGATAACTGCTCTATTGTCGTGCGTCCCTCCGGCACGGAGCCGAAACTGAAAATTTACATTTCTGTCAGTGCCGAAAACAGAGAAGCTGCTGAAAAGGTCGAATGTGAAATTGTGAAAGACGCCGAGAAGTGGTTTGCTTAAAGTGAAGATTTTAGCGCCCTGTGCTGAGCGCCATAACCTATTTTGGTGCAGCTGCGACCGCACGGGGCATCGGCGGCATAGCCGAGGCTGGAATGCGGTGTTTCTACTCTGGCTGGGCATGACACAGTCAGCGTTTATTGTGTGCTATTTTTTGCGAGAACAGGAAACAGAAGATGCCTGAGTAAAAAATGAAATTTTGAGGTAAAGGAGATCCATATGAATATACTGAAATTGACTCCCAGCTGCAAGGATTACCTGTGGGGCGGCAGCCGCCTGCGCAGTGACTTTGGCATCAAGAGCGATCTGAACCCGCTGGCCGAGGCGTGGGTGCTTTCCTGCCACCCGGACGGTCCCAGCTATCTGGCGGACGGCACAACGCTGGCGGACTATGTGACCGCCCACCCGGGCTGCCTTGGCACCGACTGCGAGAAGTTTGAACAGTTCCCAATCCTGACAAAGTTCATTGACGCAAAGAACAATCTGTCCATTCAGGTACACCCCTCCAACGAGTACGCGCTGAAAAACGAGCATCAGTACGGCAAGACCGAAATGTGGTATGTGCTGGACTGTGAGCCGGGTGCCTTCCTGTACTATGGCTTTGACCATGAAATCTCCAAGGCGGAGTTTGAGGAGCGCATCAAGAATAACACCCTGACCGAGGTGTTGAACGCCGTGCCGGTGCACAAGGGTGACTGCTTCTTTATTCCGGCCGGCACGCTGCACGCCATTTGCAAGGGCATTGTCATTGCCGAGGTACAGCAGAACTCCAACGTGACCTACCGTGTGTACGATTACGGCCGTGTGGGGGCGGACGGCAAGCCCCGCGCCCTGCACGTGGAGAAGGCGTTGGACGTGACCCTGCGCACCCCGCCTGTCAAGCATGACTTCGGCAGCCATCTGGCGCAGGGTGAATATTTCACCGTGGATGCCAAGAACGGCGCGTTTGAGGACACAGCGGACGAGAAGAGCTTTGTTTCGCTGCTCGTCACAGACGGCGAGGGTGAGCTGACCTGCGGTGGTGAGACCGTGGTCGTCAAGAAAGGCGACAGCTTCTTCCTGCCCGCAGGCAGCGGCAGCTATGCCGTGCGCGGTATCTGTCAGACCTTGGTGACAAGGGTGTGAAGTAAGACTATTCGCTTGGCAGCGAACATCGGGATAGAAAAACACCGCAACTTAGAAATCAATCTGTGCTGGATACGCAAGCAAAACAGATGAAAAAAGTTTATAAAAGCAAGATGGTAAGGATACACATAATAATAGGTGAAGTAATATAAGGCAATACCGCATAATTCTAAGTACCGATACGGCGAGCAAGGTGCGGCAGCCGCCGGAACGGTGCTTAAGCCGTCAGGCGGGAATTGTGCGGTATTGCTATAAATTTTATGCTGTACCTGATACATTGCAAACAGCAGAAAAACTAGTACAGAGATATTTCATTGAAGAACTTACACTGAATCTTTCTGTATGAGACAGGAACTTTTCCGCTATTGGCATATAGTCGGAATAAAAAACTTCTAATGCAAAACACCGCTGATTCCTTTACTGAAATCGGCGGTGTTTTTTTAACTTCAAAAATTCACAAAAAGTTCAAATAATTAGTGCAAGGTTTTTGCACTAATTACATTTAAGATGGGGTTTAGAGAAATGAGAGGAGGTGATGGAGTGTCTGACGTCGAAATACGCCGCAATGAAATTATTGAGCTTTTATATACATATAAAAATATAGCATCGATGATTTTGCGAAACGGTTCGGCGTTTCTCGCCGCACAATCAATTATGATATTGTTTACCTTATGGACTTTTACGAAATTGACACGAAGCCCGGTCCGCATGGAGGAATTTCTCTTATAGACCGCAGACCCAATTCTCATACAGCATACTTAAAACCGATAGAAATTGAGTGGCTTCGCAGGAAGTACAATGAGGCAGAAACAGAAGAAGATCGTATGGCGGCACACTCCATTCTCCGACGCTTTTCTCTTTAGCGGATATAGTCCGTTCCCCAGCACCTTGACAACTGAATACCCAGCATAACAGGTACGTTCCTTTTCCGGCAGACCCGATGGGCGGTTTGGCAAAACCATATGTTGCCAAGGAAAAGGCTATAATGATACACCTGCAGCCTCCCGCGTCAGAGGGGGTGACCGAGCCGGAGTTGTAAGCAGTAAGACTCCGGCAAAGTCAGTGAACGGCCATTGCCAGTGGCCTGCCTGTTGTGTTCCCGGTGTCAGGGGTGCGGGCGGCAAATGTGGCACAGTTTCTTAACTATCTACTTTTGCCGTTTAGGGCAAATCGTGGGCAGCAGGACCCCAAGCGCCTGCTGCCCATCATTTTGCTTTAAACGGGATGGAAAACAGGGGTGTAAAATGCAAACCTATCCAACGGGCTATGCGGAATCCCACCACATAGCCGAACAGATTTTCCGGGAGATTTTACCCCGGCACGGTATGGCAGTGCGCGAGGAACAAATCGCGCTTTGCCATGAAGTTTTAGATACCCTATATAATAAAGAAATTTCCCTGTGCGAAGCAGGCGTGGGTACCGGCAAGACGCTGGCCTACCTCGTGGGCTGTATTCTTTGGCAGATGAACCGTCCCGAACGGATGAAACTGCCTATCGTTATCTCCACTTCCAGCGTTGCCTTGCAGGACGCTATCCTTACTGAGTATCTGCCCGACCTGTCCGCTGTCTTGCTGGACGAAGGTATCATTACCGCACCCATCACAGCCGTTGTCCGCAAGGGCAAAGAACGCTTTGTCTGCGATGCCCGCCTTGCCGAAAGAGCATCGCTGGTGCAGCCAAGCAGAAAACGGCAGACCAACAGCCTGAACATTGCTGCGCACATTTTGGACATGGATCATATCCCGGAACTTTCCCGGTATGACCGCTGCCGAATTTGTGTGCCGAAGTCCTGCCCGCGAGATTGCTTTATGCGCTTGGATTGCCGCTACCAGCAGTATCTGCGGGATTCCATGAAACCCGACATCCAAATTTGCAATCACAATTATTTGCTGGCAGACGCATCGCACCGACTTGAAGATAGGCCGCTGCTCCTGCGCAGCTATCAGGCGCTGGTGGTGGACGAGGCACACAAACTGCCCGATGCCGCCCGTCAGATGTACACGGAAACACTATCCTCGCGCGCCATGGATGAATTGTGCCTTTTATTACAACAGGCGCACTACAAGGATTTTGCCAGACAGCTGCGGACGGCGTTCCTTACGCTGTCGTTCTCCTGCACGCAGGGGTTTTCCAAGCTGCGAAGAAAAGTGAGCGAACCGTTCGTGCTTACACCGTTCCGCCGCGCTGCTCTCATCGACTGTATAGCACTGTTGCAAAATGCTGGCGGATTACCGGATGTGCCGCGATACCTGCTGAACAGGCTGGGAGAAGCAGAAAGCCTCCTGCGCCTTTTTCTTTTGGAGGTGCCGACGCGCATCTTATACATCGACTACGATGCCGATGGCCAGCCCACATTCTGCGCAGCCAGCAACCGCGTACCGCAGCTGCTCCGCAGCGCCCTGTGGAACACACGCGAACCCGCGATTCTGACCTCCGGCACGCTGGCTGCAGCCGGAGATTTCAGCCACACCGAACAGCTTTTGGGGCTGACAACCTACCGGCCGCTGCGCCACTTCCGCGCGGATTCTCCGTTTAACTACAAGAAAAAATGTCTGTTATACTTTCCGCCGCGCACAAAAACGCGAATGGACAACCGCCGAATGGCAGAAGAAATCGTTCGGTTGGTTGGTGCCTGTCACGGTCATGCGCTGGTGCTGTTCACAGCGTACCGCCAGATGGCGGAAGTCCGCGCGCTGACGGACGGTCAGTGGCAATACCCGACCTATCAGGCATGGCGCAACGGCGGCAAAATCATCCAGAAGTTCAAGCAATCCGGCAACGGCGTTCTGTTTGCGGCAGGCTCCTGCTGGGAGGGCATCGACTTTCCCGGTGACATGGTGTCTTTGCTGATCATCGCCAAGCTGCCGTTTCCGATACCCGACCCGGTCAGCAACTACGAACGCCGGCAGTACCCGAATCTGCGCGACTACATAAACGCCGAAATTATCCCCGAAATGCAGAAAAAACTGCGGCAGGGCTTTGGTCGTGCCATCCGTACCGAGCAGGACTCCTGCGTGGTGGCGATTCTGGACGAGCGCGCGGGCATCGGCGGCAAGTACCATGACGCCGCGCTGGCAGCACTGCCGACTTGCCCAACCACCGAGAAAATCGAAGATGTGCAGCAATTCATCCGGGAGCAGAAGCGCCCGGATTACTTTTTGTAAAAGAGGGCTATGCTATGAACCTTATGCGAAACCACGATGTCTGGATTTATGTGCGCTGCGCCAACAGCGATCCGCGCATTGCCTTTGACCGGCTGTATGACCTTATTGACGAAGCGGCAGGGCGCGGTTTTCTCGTGCGCGGCACATCTTTTGACCATTGCAGCGGAAACACCTTGAAAGACCGCATCGGTCTGCGAACCATGCTGGACGCAGTAGAGAACGGTCGGGTCGAAGCCGTGATGGTGCGTGATTTGGAGCAGATCAGCCGCAACAGCTACATACTGGTGGGAGTTATTGAAATTCTGCGTCAGAATGATGTCTATCTTATTACCACCGAATGTGACCTGAACACCGAGCTCATTAACAGTGGTCTTGAACGCTTTGTCGGTGACCGCTTCACGCGGGCTTCGTTCGGTAAGCCACGCTTTGATGTTCGACTCCCGCTTATGGATCAATTCTGAGGTGTGCCCATGAAAGAATACAAAATTTGGGCGTTCGCCCGCAGTGCCGCACCGAACCTGCCCGCATTGGAAGAACAGCTTGCCGATGTCATGCGCGAAGCCGACAGGCGCGGCTACATCATCGTCAACTCCTGCATGGAGCAGAAGTACGGCACCGAGTTCTGGCGACCTGATTTGTTTGCCATGCTCACCGCTGTGCAACAGGGGCGTGTCAATGCCGTCATGGTGCAGAGCCTTGACCGTTTGAGCCACGACATTACAATCTTGTACCGCATCCTACGCTTTCTGCAAAATTACAGTGCCGTACTGATTACGACCGAAACCAATCTACAATATGAACTCTATCTGACAGGGTTGGAGAGTCGCATCCTGGCTCGTACCGCGCAAACCAGAAAAAGAGTTCCGTGGGAGGTGGCTGTTGATGCAGATTGACTCGTTTCCCATAAGGCTGGAACAGGAGTTGAAATACGCACTGGCCTATGCCGCGCTGGTATCCGCTGCCGCAAACGGAAGATTGCCTAGGGATATCTGCCAGCGCACGAATGTTGGTTATGCCCGGAAATGCGGCGTTTTGCGCCGAGAAGTTTAGTGGTTCTCGTGAATAGCTTTTGACCTGCCTTTCGGGTATATTGTATGTGATAAAAAGAATGTCACAGCGTCGAATGCAAAGGAGAAAGTCATGCCACAAACAGCAGAAAGAAAATCCATAGCGCGTTACATCCGTGTGGATAAAGGTGCAACCCACCCTGCATTGCAACGTGAGGAATTACCTAAACATATGGCGATTTATGCTGACTATGGCGTTACAGGTACGGACCCGCGCCAACGGCCGGAACTCAACCGATTGCTGGCTGACTGCCGTGCAGGACGTGTTAACCGCATTGTGGTGCAGTCAACGACACAGCTTGCCCACCGTACAGCAGACCTGCTGACAATCCTGCAAGAATTGCAGAGCCTTGGCATAGCAGCTGATTTTGAAAAAGAGCGTTTCTCCACCGATTCTCCTACAGGGAAAAAGATACTGGACACACTTCGCGCAATGAGTGCAAGCATTTAGGAGAACTCTCATGCCACAAGTCCAAGTTATCCAGCCAATCCAGCAACAACCGAAGCGTCTGCGCGTGGCGGCCTATGCCCGCGTCAGCAGCGATTCCGAGGATCAGCTAAACTCGCTGGCTGTGCAGGTGGATTACTACACCCACCTGATACAGGAAAATCCCAACTGGGAGTTCGCTGGAATTTACACTGATGAGGGTATCACCGGCACCAGCACGAAGCATCGTGAGCAGTTCAACCGCCTGATGGACGACTGCCGTGCCGGACTGATTGACCGTGTGCTGGTTAAGTCGGCATCCCGCTTTGCCCGCAACACGGCGGATGCACTGACATCGGTTCGTGAACTGAAAAGCCTTGGTGTGACGGTAGCCTTTGAAAAAGAGGGCTTCGATACCGAGACCTCCAACGGTGAAATGCTACTGAGTATAATCTGCGCCGTAGCACAGGAAGAATCGCTGTCCATCTCACAGAATATGAAGTGGGGAATACACAAACGGATGCGTACGGGTAACTATATCACCAACGCTACACCGTTTGGGTACACGCAAATCAATCACCAGCTAGTGCCAGAGAAAAATAACGCAATGATTGTCAACGATATTTTCAAAAGTTACCTGTCTGGTATGGGCATAAATGAAATTGCTGAGCATTTAAACACAATATATCCAAAAGAAAATAGAAAATGGAATCCCCGAACGATTCATGCAATCCTGCGTAATGAGAAATATATTGGAGACAGCTTGTACCAAAAAACCTACACAACGGATTCGCTCCCATTGAAAAGGTATCTTAATACCGGCCAGCGCTCGAAATACTATGCGTTGGAAACGCATGAAGGGATAATTTCTAAGACCGATTACGAAAAGGTACAGAACCTACTTGCAAAGAAAAGCATTACAGGGGAGATTGATAGAACTTGTGTATTTTCAAAGAAAATCTACTGCTCAATATGTGGCGCTATATGCTCCAGAAAAGGGCCGCCCACGCGAGGATTTGTATGGTGCTGCCGAACACATTTGCAATCGAAAGTTCTTTGCCTACTCAAATCAATCCGTGAGGATGAACTCCAACAGGCGTTTTTGTCAATCTATAATCGACTGCAATGTAATCAGAAAACGATTCTGGAACCACTTGTGGATGACCTGCTTGGGTTACGGCATTTGCAAGAACAAAAATATAAAAACCGCCTTGCACTTGGAGAAGATATTCAGCATCTTGCAAAACAGAAACACAATCTTACCAGAATCCATACACTAGGTTACATTGAGGAAACACAATTTATAGAGCGAAGCGCAGCCATTGAGCAGCAAATCAGAGAAAAGAAACAACAGCTTTCACGAAATGATATGCCTAACACATCGGAAAAAATTCTACAAAAAACAAGACTCATCCAGAAGAAACTTTCCAGTACACCGCCGCTGGAATCATTTGACGAGTCTGCCTTTAAAGAGCTTGTGAAAAAAGTGCTGATCAGCAATACGGCAATCCAATTCGAACTCATCAACGGCATGAAGTTATCAGAAAGCCGTGCAGCCACATGAAGAACAGATACATCCCTTTCGGCTATCAGATGCAAAATGGAGATTCAGTCATCAACACGGAACAAGCCGCAACTGTACAGCACATATTTTATGCGTATACCGAAGGACAGAGTTTTAAGGAAATTGCAGAATACTTGACCACAAGTGGCACAGCCTATCACTTTTCAGATAATAACTGGAACAAAAATATCGTTGCCCGCATACTTGCAAATGAGATTTACTGTGGAGCCAAAGGATACCCAGCTATTATTTCAAAAGAAGTTTACAGCCAAGCTGCCAGCATCCGAAGCAACAAAACCGTAACATATTCAGCAGTGCTAAAACCATTTCGAAGCGATATGCAGTGTGCCTGCTGCGGTGAGCGCCTATACTGGCGACCTAGAACCCAACAATGGACTTGCCGACAGTGCGGAATGTGGTCAAAGCCGATGCAACCTGAAAACATGGCACAACAAATCGTGGATAGGTTATACCAAATCCAACAGCACCCGGAAATAATCCACAATCCAAAGGAACAATGCAACACCCGGTCAATAGAAGTTGCTCAGCTGGATCATGAGATTCACACAGCCCTTGCATTACCAGAGCTGGATGCAGATGCAATCATCGACAAAATTCTGCGCCGAGCAGAACTGCAATTTAATTACTGCGCAGCAGGGGATGACGATCCGACAACAATGCAAATCAAGCGCGCCTGCAAAGAATTCAAACCCACAGATACATTTCCAGAATCATTCTACAGCTCCATCGTCAGCAAAATCATCTTACACCTCGATACACATATCGACATCAAACTGCGAAACGGACAGACATTATAATAAGGAAGAGCACCATGAGCAACGCAAGAATCATCGAAATTCCAGCCACTAGACAGATACGCAGTGGGAAAAACAACACCATGCGAAAAATGCGAGTGGCGGCCTACTGCCGCGTCAGCACCGAGGAAGAAGAACAACAGGGAAGCTTTGAAACGCAGAAACTGTACTACACTGAGAAAATCAACTCAACCTCAGAATGGGAACTGGCCGGGATTTATGCCGACGACGGTATCTCCGGCATCCATACAAAAAAGCGTGACGGATTTAACCAGATGATTCAAGACTGCAAAAAGAAGAAAATCGACCTAATCCTTACAAAATCCATTTCGCGCTTCGCCCGCAACACGCTGGACAGCATCCAATATGTCCGAATGCTGAAAGCAATCGGCATTGCGGTGATTTTTGAAAAAGAAAACATCAACACGTCAACAATGAACTCCGAAATGATTCTGACGGTGCTGAGCGCCTTTGCACAGGCGGAAAGTGAGTCGATTTCGCAGAACGTAGCACGCGGTAAACGAATGGGGTTTAGGCAGGGAAAATTCCCGTTTCCCTATGGACAGATACTTGGCTACCGAAAAGGCTTGGATGGTAAACCAGAGGTAATCCCCGAAGAAGCCGAAGTGATTCGCATGATATTCAACAGCTATCTGCAAGGAGCCAGTCTACTGACCATTAAAAAGAAACTGGAAGCGGGCGGGGTTCTGACTGCAAGAGGAAACAAAAAGTGGTCGTCCGAGAGCGTACAGCGGATTCTCCAAAATGAGAAATACTGTGGCGATGTGCTGCTGCAAAAGACCTTTATCGAGGATGTACTGACAGGCGTTTCCAAGAAAAACACGGGTCAGTTGCCACAATACTACATTGAAAACAACCATGAAGGTATCGTCACCAAGCAGATGTTCCGTGAGGTGCAGGCTGAAATCGCCCGCCGCAATAGTAAGTCGGCAGCTAACCAACGCAAACGACACCAAGGCCGCTATAACAGCAAATATGCCTTATCCGAACGACTGGTCTGCGGAGACTGCGGCAGCCCTTATAAGCGGGTTACTTGGAACATCCACGGCAGAAAACAAATCGTTTGGAGATGCGTCAATCGACTCGAATACGGAACAAAATTTTGCAGTCATTCACCGTCAATCCCGGAAGAAGAATTGCATCAGGCTATTTTGAAAGCTGTGCAGAATCTGGCCGCAAACTTTACCGATGAAGTTGCTGCACAACTTGACGGTATTCTCCGTCAAATGAAAGTAGGAGAAAACTTGAAAGCCCAGCTTCAAAAGCAGCTAGAAAAAGCACAGCAAGAATTTGATCGTCTGCTTGAAATGTCACTGGAACTTGACGAGAGTACACCGTTCCTTGATGATAAGCTGAGAAAACTCAGCGGTAAAATCAAAATACTGAAAGCAAATATCGCAGAAAGTACGGATGGTAAGGGGGAGGACGAAGAAGCAACCAAACAGCTGACGGCGCAAGACCTTTTAATAAAGGAATACGATGACATCCTTACCGCAAGAATCATCGAAAAGGTTATTGTCCACTCACGGCAAGAAATCGAAATCTACTTTATCGGCGGTTATACCCAAAAGATTGACCTTATATAGAGCCATTCACTCATACACAAACGCCCGCACTGGCAAGTCGAAAACGCTTGCTGATGCGGGTATTACTTTTTGGGAAAGTGAGCTATTACACGATGGATACAGGATCACGGATCAAACTGGTACGCGAGCATCGCGGCCTTACACAACAAAAATTGGGTGAGATGCTCGGATACGGAAAGAGCAGCGCGAACCGCATTGCACAATATGAAATGGGGTATCGCAGCCCAAAGGCAAACCGTTTAAAAGAAATTGCAAAAGCCATGAACATCCGCGAAGAAATTTTCCTTATGCCGGACGAGACACCAATCGACCTGCTTCGAATTTTGATATGGTACGATTGGGAACATGAAGGTGTTTTGCAACTGGCAACGAGTAGAACGGCGAACACACCACCCGGAAAGACAGTCAGCCCGATAATTTATTCTGAACAACTTCCACTAAATAGATTGCTGCTTGATTGGGCTGACAAAAAGCATTCTCTTTCCGTAAGGAAAATAACGCGCGCCGACTATCTGGAATGGATGCTGCAATGGCCGCCACGATTGCCCTAAAAGAGCAAACAAAAAATCGGATGAATTTTGAGACAGGGTATCTTTTTTGTCACGTCGAGACAAAGAGCTTCAAGCTTTGGCTTGAGGCTCTTTTTATTTGTCTTGGCTTTTAAGTTGTTTATTGCCCTGCCAAAAGCAGAGAGATGATTACCGCTCCGGTATCAGTGAGGAAAAAAGGCCATATGAAGGTTTACCACAAGCTGTCAGGCGAATTTCCATATGCCTGCGTTTCCCTGTGGCCCTGAATCTGGCTCTAAACCGTGTTCCCAATAAAGCAAGATAAAAGGGCAGTGTATTCGTATGCTGCCCTCTTTCATACAACGAAATGTCCACAGACGAAACACAGATATATTGCCCACAAAAACATTTTTTAAATATTTTTTACTTCGTATCAACGATAAAAATAGATTGTTTTTCCACAGGGCACACCTGTCCGCCTCTTGCAATCTTGAACGATTGCGGTATAATGGAAAACATTCCGCGAAACCGTTTGTGCGGGCGGCTGCGGAATGGGCAGGTGCGGAACATCTGCCAAACCCAATTAAAATAGGGAAGAGGAATCGTTATGAATCAACTCACAAAAGCGGCCAAAACGCTGGCCGCCAAGTACAACTCCACCAGCCTGATCCTGCGCATTGCAATCGGCCTGGTGGTCGGTTCGGTGCTGGCTTTGATCTGCCCCGGTGCTGCATGGATCGAAGAATTCGGCAACCTGTTTGTCGGCGCGCTGAAAGGCGTTGCACCGGTGCTGGTGTTTGTTATTGTTGCCAGTGCACTGGCGCAGGGCTCCTCCAAGCTGGACCGCCGCTTTGGTACGGTGGTCTGGCTGTACATGCTCACCACCTTTGTGGCGGCTGCGCTCAGCGTTGTGACCAGCAAGCTGTTCCCGCAGACGCTGGTTCTGGCGGAAGCTGCCACGGCGGATGTGGTGCCCCAGGGCCTGGGTGATGTGATGCACACCCTGCTTTCCAACATTGTTTCTAACCCGGTTGCTTCCATCATGAACGGCAACTATATCGGCATCCTGATGTGGGCCTGCCTGTTCGGCCTTGCCATGAAAAAGCTGGGCAGCGATACCACCAAGAACTTTATGGCCAACACGGCGGATGCAATTTCTGCCATTGTGCGATGGATCATCAACCTGGCGCCGTTTGGCATTATGGGCCTGGTGTTTACCAACGTGTCGGACAACGGCCTGTCCATCTTTACCCAGTACGGGCGCCTGTTGCTGCTGCTGGTGGGCACCATGCTGCTGATGGCGCTGGTGATCAACCCGTTCATCATCTTTATCTACCTGCACCGCAACCCCTACCCACTGGTGTTCCGCTGCCTGCGTGAAAGCGGCCTGACCGCTTTCTTCACCCGCAGCTCCGCCGCCAACATCCCGGTCAACATGTCTCTGTGCGAAAAGCTGGGCCTGGATAAGGATATTTACTCCGTCTCCATCCCGCTGGGTGCAACCATCAATATGGACGGCGCTGCCATTACCATCACCATCATGACGCTGGCTGCCGCCAACACGCTGGGCATGCAGGTCTCCGTGCCTGCCGCCATCCTGCTGTCCATCATGTCGGCTTTGGGCGCATGCGGCGCTTCCGGTGTTGCGGGCGGTTCGCTGCTGCTCATCCCCATGGCCTGCTCGCTGTTTGGAATTTCCAATGATATTGCCATGCAGGTCGTCGGCGTTGGCTTCATCATTGGCGTTATTCAGGACTCCGTTGAGACTGCGCTGAACTCCGCCGGTGACGTGGAATTTGCCGCCACCGCCGAATACCACCAGTGGCTCAAAGAGGGCAAACCTCTGCCGGCTTTCATGGGCGGTAAATAAGGTACATAGGTATCATTTAAGGCAATACCGCATAATTCTAAGTGCCGATACGGCGAGCGAGGTGCGGCA